>UMCM01018964.1_pt1 | contig 43341 bp, 37 predicted proteins | sample 1964231 | NCBI WGS metagenome assembly UMCM01 (sample SAMEA4835968, study PRJEB28245) | human gut metagenome | biome: gut microbiome; material: fecal sample | place: Denmark | collected 2008
ATAAAAAACTGATATATGTGTAGCTCAACATAAATTGCATTCTTACCCATATGTTACCTGCGGGAGTCTGTTTAGAGACTCCCATCCTTTCTATATCTCTTTATTAAAATTTATTTACCATTGTATCTATAACACTGTTCCAGTCTTTCTGAAGCTGTCCTGTGACTGCTGAAAAATCATGCTGTGGCAGGAATAAAATACTGTAACCATCCATTGCTGCCTCAATATCTTTCTGACGTTCTTTGTCTGTTACATGATTAAATACAAACAGCCAGTCGTATGACTGATTCTCTTCTTCTGAAATAAACTTCGCTACATTTCCAAGATCTTCATATGTAACAGTCATAATATTGAGGTCAGCTCTTAACATATCTGAGTTGTCAACAGCATTGGATCTTACATTCTCGTATGGTCCGCGGTCGTAAACAATAAGTCCGCTTTTATATGCTTCAAAACGGTCTTCTTCCGTGCTGATAGCTTTAACCAGATAATCATCTGGCAGTGAGGCGTTGTTGTCAGCTCTGTCAATGTAAACTTCTCTGTTATATTTGTTTGCAAGAGCTACTGCCAATGAACCAGCTGTGTAGCTTGCCCCGCATCCGTGTCTGAAACTTGTAACAAATACTGAAATGTGACCAGAAAAATTATTTTTAAATTTTCTTGCACGTCCATGATTTTTGTCAGAGAATTTAGGCATTTTAATCAGTTCTTTAAGCGATGGTTTTTCTGACGTTTCCTTCTTAAGCCGCTTCATTTCAGCCGTTTCTTCTCTTTCCATGCGAAGCTGTTCTTTCTTTGCTTTCTGCTCGGCAAGTTTTTCTTCTCTCTCAGCCTGTAGTTTTGCCATCTTTTCTTCGTGTTCGCGTTTCTGCTGTTCAAGTTTTTTCTGTCTTTCAGCTTCACGTTCAGCTTTTAATCTGGCATCCTCTTCAGCTTTTTCTTTACGGCGGGCTTCCTCTTCGGCTTTTTTCTTTTCAGCTTCTTCTTTTGCCCTTGCCGCTGCTTCTTCTCTTTCCTTTTTCTTTCTTTCGGCTTCTATTGCCTTCTGCTTTTCAGCTTCCTCTTTTTCTTTTTTACGTCTTTCCTCGTCTATGGCTTTCTGGCGAGCTCTTTCCTCTGCTTCTGCAGCTTCCTTTTTCTTACGCTCTTCTTCCTGCTTTTTCTTTAACTCTGCCTGTTTCTTTAATTCTGCCTGTCTTGCAGCTTCTTCTTCAGCTTTTTTCTTTTCGGCCAGTTCTTTTTCAGCCTGTTCCTTAAGCTGTTTCTGATGTGCTTCTTCTTCAGCAGCCTTTTTAAGTTCTTCCTGTCTCTTGAGCTCTTCCTGTCTGGCTTTCTCTTTTTCCTCAGCTTCTGCTTTTGCTTTAGCTTCAGCCTCTTCTTTTTTACGCTGCTCTTCTTCCTGTTTTTTCTTTTTCTCAGCAGCTTTTTCAGCAGCTCTCTGTTCCTTTTTACTAAGTTCAACTGCTATTTCCGGAGCTGGAACATCTTCAAAATCATCAAAGCTTCCAAATTCATTTGCTTTTACATGATACTTTTCTTCTGCAAGGCCTGCTTCTTCTCCCTCAGGTTCAGTTTTAACCGGGGTGCTTTGAACAGGAATACTTTCTTCTGTCTTTTTATCTTTTTTCTTCTTTCCAAATAAACTGCCGAAGAAACCTTTCTTCTCTTCTTTAGCTTCTTCCTTTTTGAATGGAAGCGCATCATAAGTCCAGTCTTTGTGATATACTGGATCAACAATGCCTTTTCGTCTTAAAGTGAGTCCAAGTTTTACAGCCAAGTCATATGGACATACCATTTCCTTTTTATCTGAAACAGCAATACATGTATATCCGTTGTTCTTAAACTCCTGAAATTCTTCCTTGCTTGCACCGCTTAAAATAAGTTCGCACTTTGCATTTGATTCTGTAAGATATTCTCCAATATCTGAAATGTTTGAAATATCACCTGATGTGCACAAATAAAGCATGTCATAGCTGTTATCAAACTTCTGGAAAATAGTTACCTTGCCAAAATCATAAATTAAAATATCTTCTGTCGGCTCAGTCATACATCCCTGCGGATAAAAATGAATGTTATTAAATTCAAATGAACCATCTTCATTCTTCTCTACCTGTACGTCTGCATACTGGGGTTCCAAAACTGTATCGGGTTCAATTACTGCAACAGAGTTATCTCCTCCGGCAATATAATTGGCAGCATGTATTGCGAAGCTGCTGCATCCTGTATGATCTTTTAATGAGAAAAATCCTATCTTGACTAAAGACACTTTTATTACCTGCCTTTCTTTATAAATGTATATATATAATCTTTAAAAATTCGATTTTGTCCAAACAAAATGGCAAAATTCTCTCAAATTAATATGGATTTTAAAGATTTTCACAAAAAAAAGAGCAGTTAACAATAACTACTCTTCCTTTTACTTACATTGCAGCATCCAAAGCGGCTCTTACTTTATTAAGAGCAGTCTGCTTTATGTATGAGACGGATGATTTGCTCATTCCTATCTCATCAGCTGCCTGTCGGACTGTTACACCGTTTATGACAACAAGATTAATCACTTTCTTCTCATTGTCATTAAGCTGTTTGATAACTTCTCTTGCTTCTGCAAGAGTCTCTTTGTCAACAGCTATCTCTTCCGGTGTCTTAACAGTTGCAAGAGCTTTAGGCGAATACGTTTTATTTGTATCGTTGTTACTCTTTTCATCCATCATTACGTCCAGTGACGCAGGAATGAATGGATTTGAGTCCTTGCTCATTGCTTTGTACTTAAGCCTTGTTCTGTTTGACAGCTTAAGTCCGCCAGCAGAGTATTTTTTGTTTAATTCCACCATCACACGATACTTAATAGCAGAGTAAACATAATTACTCTTGTCCGAAAGATTTTTTCTTTCTGGATGTGCAGCATAGTCATTGAATACTGCAAGTACTGCAAGACAGCACTCCTGAAAGACGTCGTCATACTCAATACCGTTTGAAGAAAAACTCTTATAGACACCTCCTGTTATTTTATGCAGCAGGTTTGGCTGTTCCTCAATGAATGCCCCGCTGACTATTCCTGATGGCTGATTATTTTCGATCATTTGCAAATAATCAACCAGTTTCTTATCTTTATTCATAATCATTACCTCCTTTATTTGCTGATATATGAATTAATTGAAAAGTTCCATATAATAAAGATGGGTTTTGGTAAATGAACACTAATAATTTTTTATACAAAAAAAAGAGACACATGAAAAATCATGTGCCTCTGCGGTAAAAGCTTTTATGACTCTTTTACCTTGACAGCATACTGCTTGCCATCTACGACCTGAACATCGAATGTTACATCTGCATTTGTATGAAGAGTCTTGAAAGACTTATCTGACTCAATCGCTGAAAAATGAACAAAATAGTCCTGTCCATCCTCTCCTGTTACAAATCCATAGCCCTTGCGGTTGCTAAACCATTTTACTTTTCCTGTCATTTCTTTTAATTCCTTTCTTTTCTTATGCGGACCGTTTTTCTTGATCCTTGCACATATTTATGTAAGCGAGTCCAATCAGCTGCGAATCTGAAATATCGTCCTGACTGATCCCGGTTTTACCAATTGACCACTGTTTAAGTTCTTCTCTCTTGCGCGGCACCTTTTCGCCAGCATCTTTTACGAGAGAATGCCACTGGGATGGTGTAAATTCCCAGAATGTTGTATCATGCATCATTGCCCATGTTTCTACTGTTGCAATAGTTCTCTGCAACAGCTTATATGTTTTGATATTTTTTTTAAACGGAACATCTTCTATGACAATAATGTCAGGTTTTATCCTGTCTAAAAATCCAAGCAGCGTTTCTCTCATGTACTGGGTGTGATCTTTATATTTCTGCTTGTCATAAAAAAATCTGTCCTGTTCTGCGATTTCTGCATTATGCCATATTGTGTAGCCTGTTGATGCTGTTGCTGCATCTATTGATACCATTACGCATTTTTTGTTTGTGCCCATATATGTTACCTCACATTTTTTTTCTATATTCTTATCCTACAATCACATTTTCGATGCCATAGTCTTCTCTCAAAGCTGCGATTATAAGCGGATAATCTTCATCATCATCTATGCTTAATGATTTTATAAAGGATATAGCACCTCTTTTTTCCACTTTATCAAGTACAAAAGTGTACTCTTCATTAGCATTTTCAACTGGAGTCAGCTGTCCGATAAACTCACACGAATATCCATACTCCATTGAAAATTCTATATCGTTATATCCTAACCGGCATGTTCTGTGAAAAAAGTCTTCCGGCTTAAATTCCTTATCTGTACTTACTGTTATCATAATAAAAACCTCTCTATATCAAATTATTAATTCCCCATAACACTATTGTTACTACATATGCCGCACACAGCATATACGGACAGAACGCTTTTGGAGTCTTAAGATTTATTCCTTTCTTCAAATTACCTTCTTTTGCATTAATTGCTACCATCATTATTGCTGCCACAAACAATACCAGACACCAGTACATAATTGCTGATTCAATTGCTGCAGTTGTTAATGTTGAAATAAGCTTCAGATAACAGCAGTTTCCAATTAAATATGAAAATAAAATATCTCCACTGTTATATCCGTTTACAAAATATACTGCTGCTGCTAACAACAGCATAACCAAGGTGAAACATGAGAAATGTTTCAGTGTAATGCTTTCACAGATAACCGATAGTGGCACGAGTATGTATATATATCCAAAGCTTACAAGTTGTGTCTTCTTATCAGTAATAGCTGCAATTTGCATATATGACATGCATATAATAAGGAAGATACTCGTTACAATATTTGTATTCATGATTACTGGAAATGAAATAACTGCTTTTATTGCCAGCCATATAAGTTCTTTTTTATTTAAGGTAATGTTAAAATCCTTATCATTTTTTATGCCATGTACGCCGTATGTTATAAGGCCTGCATACAAAACCGCTGAAATTACATTGTTCACAATATTCAATCTTATCTCATCTACATATTCACATCAGTAGACATTCCTTTACTGTTTTTTAGAAGTTTGTAAAAACCTTACATAATATATATGGATTTTAAAAACGAACAGCAATAAAAAAAGACATCCTTTTTTGAATGTCTTTTTTTTGCTGCTTTATTTAGTGCTATCTGCGGCTTCTGTACCTTCTACATTTTCTGTTGCTTCTACATTTTCTGTAGACTCAGTGTTCTCTGTAGCTGGCTCTGCTGTCTTTTCTGTTTTTGCAGGAATGATAACTGATGCTGCATCTTTCTGGTTAATATCCTTCTTTACCATAAGAAGATCTCCCTGACTGATAGCGTTCTTGAAGTTTGCTGCATCGTCTTCATCAAGCTTAACTAAAAATGTTGAAGCTACTGTTGCCTGATCTGCGCTGTCAATTTTTGCATATGATGAATCATAAGCGTTTTCGATATATACATTTTCTCTTGCAAGCTGATATGTTACTACATCATTAGTTGTTACAGAAGTGTAAATATCAACAATGTCTCCGCCACGGATTGTACCATTAACAGAGTTTTCTGCTGAGCCTGCTGCAAATGTGAGACTTACAGGATTCTTAAGATCTCTTGTATCCTTTGTTTCGTAGTATCTGTCTGATGTTACAATTTCTCCGGCAGCAACATTTGTAAGAAATTTTCCTTCAATACTCTTAATATCTGTAACTGTTGATTTTGTAACAAGATCTGAATTCACATTTTCCTTCTTGAAGTAGTTTTCTGCATTATCTTTTGTGATAATAGTTCCCTGAGGAATATCAGCAGAAGCAATCACTACTGATGTTACATTTTTATCTGTAAGAATATATGACTCTACGAATGTAAGTCCTGTCCAGCCAATGATTGCTACAAGAATTGCAACAAGTGCTTTTGTAAGCGACTTATTCATTGGCTTTTTTTCTGTACGGGAACGTGTTTTTCCTTTTTTAAAAGCCATGTTTTATTTCCTTTCTGTATGTTTCTTTAACTAATACATATTATTTTTAAAGAAATACAGCCACCGGATATAGCGGCTGTATTAAAATAATACTATCTTAGTTGCCAGAATCAAAAATTGCACTCATTTTATCTGAAAGCTGCTTCATGATGGAATTATCTCCATAGTTTGTGTCTGAGTTACTTATCTGAGTCTTACCTGTTAAAATCCATGTTACGGCCCACTTAACGATCATAACGAGCGCTACGATAACTACCATGAAGATTACCTTACTGATAATATCTGAGTCTCCATTTTTCTTTGCAAAGAGTTTATCGCATACAGCGTCCTTTGCGAGATCCATTCTGATTTTTGCATTTACCATTGTCTTGTCTAATGTGTTCATCTTTTTTTAATTCCTTTCTTTCATATAACATTTATAGTTTATTGTTTTATCAAAGTATCAGTTTGTTATAATACTGGTGCCCTTATATTAATTTTATTTCGCATGTTGTTTCCTCCTGACGTTTCCTTAAAGTGTTTGATTTTCAGTGTTTTCATTTTTCAAAACATATATGGGTTTTGAAAAATTACACTAATGTCTTTGCTTATTTGTTAGTGTTATTTTTTTGCCGCAATATATATGGATTTTAAAAATTTACACTAAAACTCTTTTGTCTGTGATACGCTTTTTATTGAAAGATTATTTACCCGATTCACATCAGGGTTTGTATCTGCAAATAAATGTGGCAGGCTTAATTCAAATGAAAATGTTGCACAGACTGTTGGCGACGGCTTTGATATATCTATTCCATCGGTTTGTACTTCGTCTTCTGTCGCCTGTTTCTTTGTAACAGTTAACCCATTGAAAGCATTATTTTCATTATTCTTAACAGCGTTAAGCTTTACGGCGTTTATTTCTCCGGTAACGGTATAACATATCCAAATTCTTTTTGTTTGCGAGTATTCATAAATCTTAAAATTGTCCAGTTTGAAATTTTGCGCTCCCAAAGCATTTGCTGCCCAGCCTACATTTCCGCCAGAAAAACTGTCTGTTTCTGCAGATTTTAATCCCATAGTGCTTATAAGGCTCTTTGCATATAAATTCAAATGTTTGTATACTTCGTTCTGTTCTGTTGTATTAGCTTTGTGATTATTTCTTTCTCCATTTGGATTGTTAAAATCTGTTGAGCCTATACAGTACAAATCTTTGTGATCTTTTCCATATTTATCAAGATCTACTGTTACAGCAGCCATTGTTGCCATATCTGCGTCATCTTTCATATTAATCTTCAATGTTTCTATTGCTTTCATGTAATAGCTAAAGAAAAATAAAACAAACAGTAGAAATACCATAAAGATTGCACCTATCATAGTAGAAAGACCTTTTTTCTTCTGTTTTAATAGCATAAGAACTCTCCTTTCTACTGTTTTGATGTTGATTCCAGATGAATTGTCATTTCTGATATTTCATTTTTAAATGATCCTATTGCGAACATATCAAAATCAGTCTTTTTATAAACCTTGATATTTAGCGTTACCGGATTTCCATAACCAGCTTCGGCAACAGTTGTATCTGTAAACGCATTATTAAACTCGGTATTGTCATGAGTATCATTCTTACATGCATCACTTGTTCCATAAAAACCTTTATCCTTCAGTCTGTTTATCAGCTCAGTTTTCTCTGTTGTTGTAAGATATCCATCTGTTTCCATTTTTAACATAGATTCTCTTGCGATACCATTCAGATCGTTTTTAGTCTGAATCGCTGAATTCGTATTAATTGTCCATACTAAAAGTGTTACTGCCATAAAAATGAAAATTAAAAGAGGAAGAATTTCATCAATAGATGCTGTTTTCTTTTTTCTAAATTGTTTTAACATTTTTATTCCTCCTTTGCTTCTACTTCATAATGTCGCCAAGCGATTCCACAAGCTGATAACCTGTTATATAAATAATAAGTGCAGAAATTCCTACGAAAAATGCAATGTTCATCATTTTTGTCTGTCGCTGCATTTTTATCTTTTCCTGTTCTGTTCGCAGTTTATTAATATCTTCAATCTGTTTTGATACATCATCCAGCATATTTGCAATCTGGCCTGTTCGCAGTGACTGCCTCAGAATAACTGTCAGGTTATCAATCTGTTCATTATTAAATCTGGCGTTGAACAATTCAACTGAGTCTTCAAGAGTGAGTTTTCTTGAAAGGACGTTATTATTAAGCTCTGTGAGTCCTGCTTTTAAACGTCCGTTTGTTACAGAACGCTGGCATTCAACAAGTGAATCTGAGATAAATACTCCAGCTTTTGCATTAAGTTTCAATATTGTATAAATTGATACAATATCATCCTGCATAGCCTCATTATCTTTCTTATCTTTACTGTATATCATAAAATTTGGTATCATAAAACCGAGAATGAATGCTACAAGTGCACCTGTCAGTTTCCAGACAAGTCCCGGTGCAAATATCAAACATGCTAATGCAAGTGCTCCTCCAATAACAATTTTTTCAAGAATAAATGTTGATGCATCCAGTGCATAATCATTTCTGTGATATAATACACCCATTTTTGAAAGATAACCGTTAATACGTTCTCTGTTAAACAAATCACTTTTTGATTTTCCAATAGCATTGTCAACAGCTTCCTTTGACAGGGCAACAAATTTTGACTTATGATCAAGTCCAAACATTACCGCACTGTATCCATAAGCAATTACTATTGCAAAAAATACATATTTTGCGATTTTTACGAATGTAAATAAATTCATTTTTATCCCCCTATCTGCTCTGCTTCATGAGCTTCATAATTTCAATCAGAATAATAAGTAGAAGTCCTGCAAGAATTATTTGACCCGGAAGCGTATGAAATACAATATTTATTGCATTATCAACCATTGTTCCTACCATATAAACCATTACTACTCCTGCAATAGCAAGAATTACTGTTTCAAAAAGAGCATTCTTTATAATGTTTCTTTCTTCCTTTTTAAACATAATGTATGCTCTGACTGATTCACGGTTATCTTCTATTACTTCTGAGTAATTTTCATTATGGGTTGCGCATGATTTAAGCGAATTTAAAATCTGTTTAAGTTTCTTATGATTTGCTTTATCCGCCATATGTTTTAGTGCCAGCGGAACATTTCCATCAGTTTTTATTTCCGAATAACACTCTTCTGTCATTGATCTGAGTGGATCTTTTAAATACGGCGCTGTTCTATGAAGCATCTCACCAATTGTATTTTCTGATGAACTTACATTGTCAAGCATATTGATGAATTTAACTATCTCGTTCTCAGTGTTAATGTAATTACGGTTGATTGAAACCTGTATATATACAAATACAAGTATTCCCATAATTGCTGCTGCGCCAAGCGAAATAATTGCTGCTTTTGTTATAATGAAAGCAATAAGTCCGGTTATTCCACAAAGCAGAATTACTGTAAGAATAAAATTGCTGACATTAAGTTCTGGAAACTTATCTTTAAGACCTGACTCATTGAGCATTTTTGTGAGTTTATACGTTCTCGAGTCATCTTCAAAATCTCCTTCAAGCAGTGATCTTTTTCTGTATTCTTCGTTTCTTAACTCTTCCTGTTTCTGTACATCATTCTTGAATTTTGCCATTTTCTTTGCAAACCAGTTATGGTTTATCAAATATGTTACAATCAAAAATACTGCAATAAATACGAGAATGAACGTTCCGGCATGCATATATGCCAACATTTTGTTTGTACTCATTAAAGTATCAAACAGCGTTTTGATGAGTTCCATGCTTATACCTCCTTATTGTGTTCTTTGTTATATTTCTCCATAATTTCAAGGTATTTAGCTTTTTCCGGATGATCTGCATCAAAGATTGTGTCGTAAATGAACTCACCGTTTTCATCAATTCCTCTTATTTCTGAAATCTCCTGAATTTTATACTGTTTCATAAAGATTACAACCTTCATAGCTGAGAGCATTTTGATTACTTCATGCCTATCATAACGTGTTGCACGGACAATGTAATCGACAAGCTTATTCATACCTTCTGTTGAACTCTGTCCATGAGAAGAAGTCCAGCATTTATGTCCTGTATATACAGCGTTCATGAATGATTCAGCCTCATCACCCTTAATCTCACTGATTACGTAATAATCAAGGTCGGTAAGAAGACCATTGGTACCAATCTTTTTGAGGTCGTAATTTATCTTGCCTTCGCCCTGAGACGCAACAATATGCTCAAACATAATATCCGGATGAATATTTGAGAAAAGTTCATCTGCTTCCTGAATAACTGCTGCTGAATTGTCAAATGGAATTTTATCAAGCATCGCATTCATAAGTGTTGATTTTCCTGATGCGCCTTTTCCTGTAAACAAAATTCCTGAATATTCTTTTGCAATCATTTTGAGGTATGGGATCATATCCCCCGGAATCATGCAGTTTTCTTCTTTTGTAGTAAGCAGCTCCAGATTTTTCTTATTCTTAAGAATCTTTCTGATATGTACTATTGGATAACCTGATGAATTGATAACTGGGCCTGTAATATTAAAACGAAGTCTTGCCTTATCATTTCCGGTTACATCTGTAAATTTAAGTATTGCATTAACATCTGTAAGAGAAACCTTATTCTTTGCACAGATATTGTCAACAAACTTAATGTAATCAGACTTATTTTTAAACCTGACATCTGTTCCAATTCTCTTACCGTATCGCTTTAATCTGATATTTCTTTCGTTGTAAATCTTAATATCTGAAATACGGTCATCATTGAGAAATTCTTCAATAATGTAATATCCCCAGATCCATTTAGTGAGCTGTCTCATTGCATCTGTAATCTGTTCTTCATCTGTTGAATATGTATGGAGCTCGTCATGAATAAGGTCAAGGAATTCTTCCTTTGAAATATTTCCTGACTGGATATTGGTTAAATATTTGTTTCCCGGAGCACTGGCTATTTCCATTGCTTTTTCAAATAAATCACCGTCATATCGTTTTTCGATTGCTTCTGTCTCAGAATCTGTCTGTTCTACTGGTTCATACTTTTTTCTAAATAAAGACATTTCTTTTCTGTGACTGCATATGCAGTACTCTCCTTTCAATTAATCTGAAATTTATATGGATTTTGCAAAATAACGGTAAATATCATTGATTTTGCTGGAATTAATATGGATTTTAGAAAATAACACAAAAAAAAGAGACTGGACTTATTCCAATCTCTAACGCTTATTAATAGGTAGAAACTCTATTTTACAAATATCATTTCTACCATATTTTCCTTGCCCGGCAAGGGTCTGGCAGCAATAAATGTTTCACCACTGCTCTCTTTAAGGTCGATATAAAAATCAACCTCATGCTTAAAAACTTTCATTTTGTACATATCTCATCCTCCTTTTTTTTGTACGAAAATAATCAAAATAAATATGGAGTCTGCACAAAAAGTAAGAGAGAATTATCTTTTTAGATATTCTCTCTTTGAAGTGTTATTCTACGAATTTGTTATAAACCATAATCTTTGAAACGGCTGATTTCCACTCAGGATGGGCGTTTGATACATCGCCTGACTTTGCAACTCCGTTTAACTTCTCTGTTTCTACAATAAATTCAGAGCAGCATCCTGATGCTACGGTAAATACATGTTCCGGATCAGTGTGTTCATCGGATTTTGTATCTCCCATAACACAGTGGATGACCGTACCGTTTTCAAGAATAAGGTCTATGTATTGTCCTATTCTTGCACCAAAAGCTGTTCCTACAGCTATACAGTATCTTCCATTAATCATTCTTATTCCATCATCATTATTTGTGTAGGCGACCGTGTTCTGAAGCTTATATTCATAAGTTCCTGTTGAAGTAATTGTCCTATAGTCCATATATGTTTTCTGTCCGTGATACGTTGGATAAAACGGAATCAGACTTGTGACAGGAGTTTCTACATTATCTGAGAAGCTTGACAATGGCACATATCCTGTCTGGTCATTTACTGTAATCTGTATTTCCGATGTAGACACCATGCCTGACACCTGTGCGGCATCATTATAGTTAAGAGTGAATAAAAGCTGCGTCATCTCTTTATCCGCATATACCTGACAGTAATTATTTGCATAAAGTACTGGTCCTGACCATTTAATCGCCTGCGATGATGCAGCCTCTGTAACCACTGGTGTATCATTTTGTTCGACACTGACCTCATGTTCATTGTCTACATCCAGAAATCCCGTATTCGGATGTGTTGATGTTATATAATCCGCATTATGTAAAGATGAAGCAATCATCTCCTGTGTAGCACATGCTTTTGTAAATCCTTTGAAATCCGGCTGTGGCATGTCCTTTTTGGGGGCATAAGCATTTCCATACAAAACCGCTGTTAATACAATCAGAGACACTGACTGCATGATTTTCTTTTTGTTTATCATAAAAATTACCTTTCATATATTACAAATTTGTTACAATATATATGGATTGTGCAAAATACACACAAAAATACCCGCAGCGAAACCGCGGGTTTTCTTGGTCATTTCCACGTAGCTAGTTCTCTCTTATACTTTGGATTCCTTAAAATTTTCAATGCCTGCGCCTCAATCTGTCTGATTCTTTCCCGGCTGACACCATATGACTGTGCAATTTCTTCAAGAGTTTCTATTCTACAGTTATCAAACCCAAAACGCCTTTTAATCACATCAATCATACGTTTTGTCTGCTCAACGCTTCTATTTGATTTTGCTGATGTTTTATTGTTGGCTTTTGAAAGAATTTCAATAATACGGTTTTGAAACTGGTTTACTTCTACTTTTTCAAAATCAACATTTCCTTTTGGATCAGGAACTATCTCTCCTACTTCAGTATCTCCCGGCTCTTCGGAGCCTTTGCTCATCGTACAGTCGAGAGAAATATAATTAGACTGACAGTCTATAATAATGAGGATATTTCTGACCTTTTCTTCCGATACATTAAGTTCCTTTGCAATATAATCTACAGGAGCATTGTTATCATGAGTCTGTCCCCACTTTCTCTGGGCCTTTTTAACTTTAATAATAAACTCATGAATATGTACAGGCTGTCTTATCAGGTCATTATCATTTGCGATTGACCTTGTGCATGCCTGATTAATCCACCAGTATGCATATGTGGAAAATTTATATCCCGTAGTGTAATCATATCTGTCAATTGCCTTGAGCAGACCTAATGATGCCTCATCAATAAGATCTATTGGCTCCATATACTTCAAATTTTTATAATATCTTTTTGCTACATAAACTACGAGACGAATATTTCTGCTAAATATTTCATCTTTAAGCTGCTTCTTTTTGTCTTCTGATTCTGTTTCGCTTAATTCTTTAAAGACTTGTTTCTCTTCCTCTTCTGTAAAAGGCTGCCACTTTGACATTTCATACATGTACATGGATAACGGATCATTAATTCTTGAATCAATAACGTCATTTACATCTGCTTCTTTTATAAATTCATCAACTGCTTTATTTACGTCTTTTTCATCTATATTTGTGTTTAATGCCATAAGCTCATCTATTGTTGCCATAATAAATATCTCCTTCGTAATGTATCAAAATAGATTTGATACGCTATTTACTTTTATAATATTTAAAATGTTAATTTTGTCCAAAAGAGTAACTTATTTTTGTGAAATTTTGATATTGATTTTTATAAAAAAAAGAAACTGTACAAAAATACAGTTTCTCTTTTTGTTTAGGCCACAATTCTTTTTTTAAAATTAGAAATCTCTTCTTTCCATGCAATCTCCCACATTTCAAGATTATTAAGAACAGCGTTTCTGACTGCCTCGTTATCTTTACTATCGGCAACTATTTTGTCACCCATAGCAACGACATTCTGCCAGTCCTCATCTGTCATTTTTAGAAGTCCTTTGTTTTCAATGTAAACATCCATCTCAAGAAGCTTCCTTTTGGTCCAAATAGTCTGTGCTTCGTTCATACTCAATTCCTCCTTTATGCATGATTCTGATATACCATAAAGGTGGATTTTGATTGTGCAGAAGAAAATCATTCCGCATTTTCATACTGGTCCATATTATTTCTATGTTCAATTTCATAATATACAATCTGATTTTCGTTCGCAGGTTTCATTCCCAGTTTCTGTGCTCTCTGTTTAATCTCATCCAGATTAATCCCACTTGTAAGTTCTTTGTATCTGGCATCATTGTCAGCCTTTAAATCTGCTATTTTACTTTCCAGCGCAGTTTTTTGCCTGCTGAAAATAATTGCAGATGATTGAATTTTTATAAGTTTGTCCATATTTGTACAAAAAAAAGAGACCACATTAATGTAGTCTCTTTAACTTTGTCTACTGGACTGTTTTCTGTTTATTGTTGTAGTCAATAGTCTTTTTACCTACAATATTTCCCACAATAATGCCAAACACAATACCAATAGTTACAACACCTAATGCAATTAATCCCATAATAATTACCTCCTTGTATCAATGTTAATCTTTTGTACGCATATATATGTAGTTTCATATATTGGGTACACGATTAAGAAATAGTTAATATATTTTACATTAACATATTCTTTAATATATTCGCTCACAAGTATTGTTCCTAAACATAATACTGCAGCTATCATTGCAGCTAAATGAATTATAAACGTTGGATTTTTGCTATCCGATTCAAGTGTTCTTGCTACTGATGATACTACGCATGGAGCAATATATATCAAACTTGTAACAACATTGAATTGATGGCAAACAATAATAAGAAATCCTATTATTAATACAACTAAAAGCATTGCGGGTTCTATTAATTCAGCTCGTTCTGCTCTCTGTTTCATAATATCAATATCTTTATTGTTTGTAAAGGCTTTTTCTGTAGGTTTTTCATTGTTAGTGTTCATAAAAATCATCCTCCTTTATTGTATAAAAATAATTTGTTATACAATAAAGGAGGGTTTCATATAATTTTTAAGAAAATACTTCCGGATAAATATACTATAAAAACATTTTATCCCCCACAGCATGTTTATTTTTCTACAGTTCTTCAATATCCTCTGTGCTGTTGTCTTCATCAGCAATGTCCTGTTCTTCTTTAATCTCGGCAATTGAGTCGGCAAGTGTTTTCTGATTGATGTTCGTATCATCAAAAATTTCAAATCCTGTTTTCTCAAGCAGTTCGCTCATAGCACTTACTGCTTCCATTTCAGTACATCCATCAAATGCACCAGCGCCAATGCTTTCAACATTATCTGGAATATATAAACCTTTCATGTCACTATTTTCAAATGCAAATGGCTTAATTTCTGTTTCTGATGCATTAATCATATATACATCTGATGACATTTCTTTTACATTGTTAAGCTCTTTTGTCGGATCAATTCCATGCTGCATGAACATATTTACATCCTCATAAAGCTTCTCATAATCTTTAAGCGGGAACGGTCCTTTATTTAAGTGTGTAAAATCAGCATTTTCAACCCATTTTTCATACTGTGGATCTGAGAAATGCATATACTTAAATGTGTTTTCCGCAAGATCCGGCATCTTTTCTTCAAGAATTGGCTTAATATTTTCCTCGAGCCACTGTCTATTGCACAGTATACCCTGTTCTTTATATATCTTTGCAGCAGCCACATATATAGCATGATCTTCATCCTTGAATATTGCTGCTCTGTCAGGACCTATTTTATCTCTTACATACTTATCATAAACAACGTCCTGCTTCAAATGGTCATCAATGCCTACATACATAATAGGGTTATCTGCTTTAAGCATTTGATTGTGTTCTCTATAGGTTTCGATATGAGTTTTCTGGCCAAGTGGACCTTTCTCAATATCATCAGCAAGTTTTGAGTGATTTCCCATCCACGATTTTGTCTCATCGGCAGATATATCCATATGATTTGGAAATTCTATATATGAAATCTGTCCGTTTTTCGGATTTTCCTCAAAATGACTTAATTCCCTGTCTTTTGTATATGCCCTTATAGCATCAGGTAATATTACTGCTGCAATATACTCTTTTTCATCTGTGGTATGACCATTCATCATTGAGGTCATAATATGTTCAATACTTAACACTCTTTTTCTCCTTTTACATATTCTGTTTTCTTTGCTCTGTAATCATAAGCAATATTGTCTGCTTGTCTTTCATTCTGAAACAGCATAACATCTTCCTTACTGCTGCCAAAATAGATTCTATGTGTTTTTGTCGAATAGCATAAATACTGTCCGTCCTTAACGATTACGTAATCCTTCTGTTCCTTCAAGTAAATACCCTTCCTTTCTTAAATATACTATATATATGGATTTTTTTTATAAATGATAATAAAAAGAACACAGTAATATACTGTGTTCTTTATTTGTTAATGTATCAGATGTGTACGAAGTCTGTCAGTGATTTTAGTTATGTCATCATCGTTCGGATCATTAGGCTTCTTTTTATCAGTTCCACAATTAAACGCTGATTCTGATATATCATTTTCATTATTCTTATGCGCTGTTTCGACTGTGTTAATCTTAGTTTTCTTATACACAAGATTTTCAGTAGTCCAACCTATATCATGATTGAGAAAACTAATATTTGAATCACCAAGATATAATGGAACTGTAAAGTCATAATCATAAGTTCTAGTACAATCATTTGCTGTATATATATTGTCAAGATTTATTACAGGACTAACGGCTTTTCCAGAATCTGTTCCTGTAAGTTTATTTACTGTTCCCATAAGCTTGAGTGACTGACCTCTTGCAACATCAAGAAGAGATGCTTCCTGCAATGCTTTAGGAAATTCCACATCAACTGTACTTACATAACCATATGTTATTATACGTACTTTTCCAGACTGTCCAAGCAGGAATTTAGGGCCATATTCATCAGATGATACTACCGGATAAACTGTGCCTGCTTTATTTACTGGAGAATTTTTATCATCTCTTTCAATGCGGCTGTAGATACTTATATTTCTTGATTCAATAATTTCCTTATTGTTATCAGGATTTGGATCTGGCTGTGGATTTGTCTCCGGCTGTGGATCCAGTTTTTTCTCCCATGTGCCTTTATTTCCCGGCTCAGGTGTTTTAGGATTTATAACTTTTCCTGTAATATTTCTTACATTTCCAGCCTCATCACAAACATATATTTTTGCAGTAATTTTTGATGCATCCTTAAAATCCTTATAAAGATTTGGCAGCTTATCCACATTCTTATCAAATTCTACATTTGAGTCACGCAGAGTCTGCATATCCGATGCTCTAAGTTCTGTTGCTATATATACACCGTCGTACTTGTTACCTGATACTTTGTGACAAATATATGTAATGCCAATATCTTCTGACTTTGATGAATCATAAACATTCATCCATACATATTTAACACCTGATACATCTGTTGTTGCATTTCCATTTCCATTTTTATCAGTAACAGTTACTTTTAATTCAGTTCTCATTCCATCATCATTAACTGACATGGTTCCAGCTGTTTCATCAATCTGAAGACTGGTGCCGCTTCCTGCACAATAATTACTATTGAGAGCACTGATAAGAGTACCAGTTTTAATAGTATAATTTCCGTCAGGTGCGGTTTTATCTATTTTTGTTGTAAGAATTTTAGTTTCTGTAAGATTTGAAGATCTGTCTGTTGCAATACCGTAGTATGTTTCAGAACCCTCTGTTCTATCAATCTTATCATTCTTATTAGTAATATAAGATGAAACATCTTTTCTACTAATAGTAGGTTTGAATGTTGAATCATTCCAGTCTTTAAATTTGCTTATATTACTAAGGTCCTCAAGATCTGTATTATTCTTTGTTAACAGTCTCCTGATACCAGAACCTGTATCCATTGAATGAAAATCTATCATAAGATTTTTGTTTATCCATTGTGTAGACCAAGTATCAGTTGTAAGAGCTGTGCCAAACAACACATTTGCATTGTTATTTCGAGTTACACCTTCATGATTTACAGTAGCAGTTGCGTATACTTTACTATTATTTGCTTCATCTGTCCTTGCCTGAAGATAAGTGTCTTTATCATCAGCACTTGGTCCACTGTTATCTAACCAATGCGCATAAATCGTAACACTGTCATCTTCTGAATTTGTGTTGTTATCTGCATAATAATCGTTACTAATAAGAATTTTTCCTTTATTAGTGATGATTTCTTTACGATTTTTTACACTATTATTATCTGCTTCAGAATTATCAGTTTCAGGCTTTTTAATATCAAAATAGCCCTCAAGGTCAAATCCTTCTCTTTTTGCGATAGCAGGAAGACTTGTTATAAGCTCGCTGTCGAGACACTGGCCTTTTCCTGAATAAAAACCGTGGTCATAAACTTCATGAATCAAAATTGTTCCATCACTGTTTAAATTATCCTCTGTTGTATCCCTTGATAGCGCACTCTCTGTACTATTTGGGTTAAGACGTCTAGGATCAATATTGATATGATATGTTTTTGGATTCCAGTTTGCAGTAACAGTGATCTGCATATTTCCGTTGGCAATTAATTTCTTGATTTTTTCTATCTGACCTGAATTTCCATTAGGCTTGCTTGAGATATAAATCTGGTAATAATCATTAATCCATGATTCAATGTCTGAAAGTTCATAACCTCTGAGATAAAGTTTCATCTTATCAGCAGATTTAACATCCATTACATCATTACCATACACAAGAGTTGTCTGTAATGGCACAAAATTTCCATTTGCAGAGCTGCTTGTCAGAATAAGACCATTTTCATCAGTCTTGTAATACATTCCATCAGTGCCTTTTTGAGGAATATTCTTAAATCCTGCCTTTTTGCCAGTATCACTTACACCTGCATTATAATTAATAGTAAGTCCATATCTTGTATAGTAAAAATCAAATCTTGTTGTTCCGTTCGCATTAATATTTTTTGTTTGCGAAATTGGAGTTTTCAATCCATCTTCTGTATAAACATCAGGTGTTACAGATGTATCAGATGTGCCATAATAAGTATTTGACCATTCTTTTCTTAATTCATAATTGTTTGAATTAAGAATGTCTGGATTTCCTGTAGGTTTCTGTACCCAGTGATATACTTTGTATGCTGTATCATTTCTAGGAGTCCAATGTGCAGTAATAATGGTATCTTTAGCACCCATTGTAAATATTTTACTATTCATAACTGCAGCTGTATCGCCAGTCTGAATGTTTCCTTCTGAATCAGTTATCTCCCAGTATGCAAAATCATAACCATTTCTTACGGGTGTATTTATAATTCGATTTTCTTTGAAATCAAGATAAATCTCTTTACTTGCGCCTTGTTTAAAAGCACTGCCCTTTTCAGTTTCTTCTTTATCAGAATCATTCCAATAAACGGTGCTTGTTCTAATATTTTCAGTATCACTCTTTTCACGCGGAATAACTGTAAGCTTATAATTGCCTTTTTGAGCTGTAGCGGTAAGATAAACATCGTGAGCTGGCATATTAAGCTTAAGTTTCATTTTAGATAAATCAATACCAAGTTCTTTTTCTAAACTGGCTGCATCCTGCGATGTGGTCCATCCACGCCATCTATAGCCTATTTCTTCTTCTGCAGACGTTGTTACATCTGCACCATATTCATAGTTAAAATCTATACTTTTCTTTGTTTCAGCATCCTCTTTGGAAATACCAAGACTTTTTGGATCAATTCCTTCGTCTGCCGTCAGATGAAGCACATATGAATTTCTGTCATAATACAGATTAATTGTCATATTATTAACAACTGCCTGACTATCAGCTTCATATTGTACATAATGACATCCTTCAATGTTATCAATATAATCATTTATAAATGAACTTACTTTTGTACCGTATGTTTTGGCAATAGTCTTATCTTTTGATGCAATATGTGTATAATTATCTGATTGAATATCTCTGATAAAATATTTAAGTGCTATATTACAATCTGCGGCTGTCCATCTGGCCTCAAGTACAGTGTCTGCTGTAATGGTAAACTTATCACCATTATTATATGTTTTACTTACATCAGTGCCGACGGTTTCATACCACTTGCTAAAATTCCGTCCTGTCTGATTCATATCAAGACCATCTGGCGGATTAACAGTAACTTCAGTGTTTTTATCATATGTTTCTGTTTTAATTGCTCCATTTGCGCCAATATATGTCAGCGATACCTGTGATGCCGGAACTGGTGAATTTGTAAACTTGGCAAAAAGTGTAGTATCTTGACTAAATGTATTACTTCCCGGCAATACTCCATTTGAGCTGATGTACTTATAATTGCTGGCATCATCATATCTGTCAAATATATTATCTGTCTTGGCCGGTTTATCTATTGCTGTAATTTTTTCTACACTCATATCATAATCAGCATATGAAACCTTTATTGCACCGCTCTTCATATTAATGAACTGCGGTTGCTCACCTGATTTTAGTTCCCATATGGCGTATAATATAGAATCATCATTAGGTACTTTATATGTCGTGTCACCGCTTGAAGCGTTAGCATCAGTACTCCAGCCTTTAAAGGTATATCCCGGACGTTCCATAGTAAAATTCTTATCTTGTAAGAATGTTTTTGAAACGTCTACATTACTTCCTATCTGACAGCTTAATTTCTCCGTCATATCATCATGCAGTCCAAGGATTACGCCGCCATTAGGATTGATGGTAACATCCCTGTTTGCAAGTTTCCAATGGGCATAAATTGTAAGGTTTCCTGCATATTGCCACTGGTTTTTAAAATTCCAATAATCACCAACCACAAAATAACCATTTGAATTATAAACTTGAGTTCCTCCTTCAGGATCTGTATACCATCCTAAAAATGTATACCCATCTTTTTTAGCAGTACCCAGCGCATAATAATATGTTTGTTGTGCAGTAACTTTAACTGTATGACTATTTGACGTTCCAGCATTAGTACTAAAATTGCCTCCAACAAGTGTTCCTCCATTTGGATTACATGTTAGACTCCAGATATGTTTTTCATTGTTTTCAAATGTCCATGTAGCATGATCTCCTGCGCTATACCATCCAACTTTTTGACAGTCTGGATTATTATACATTGGCGCATACCAATTAGGTTTAGTAGAACTTGTAAATCCGGCATATGGAAGATCTATTGGTCCCATTGCTGTAGCTGTTATGGCAGAATATCCTTTCTTCGCTAATGTCATAGTAAATGTTGTTGCTCCGATATAATAATTGTCTCCTTCTGTAGTGCCTTCAGGATTATTTATTTTAAAAGAATTGTATATATCAGTTCCTGAATGAAAAGCAACTGATAAATGATATCTACCTGTATGTGCACTATTGCTGTCAATTGTAATACTTACTCGATAATAACCTGTTGCGTCTCCTGTATATCTTAAATAATAAAATCCAGAATTACTATCCCATAATTTAAAATCTCGCCAATTAGATGTATATACTTCATCTTTAAAATTAAAATCATTTTCAAGATGTTTTGCATATGACATTTCTGCTGACTCATTGGTTTCGCTATCAAAAACGCTTATATCCTGATTGAGGTAATGGCTCTTTTTTAGTACGTCTACTTTTTCAGCATCATTAAGTCCCTGCCAGAAATAAGCTATATGGTCTTCAGTGTCATTCTTGATAAGTTCATTCAAATCATCTGCTGACAATTCATTCCAGTTCTTATATTTCTTTTTTGTTTCTCTTTTAATTTTTTCAATTAAAGGTTCGTACTGCTCCTTTTTGTCTTCTATTTTCTTTTCTTCAACCTTATTGGTATTTACATTTTCAAGTGCAAGTATTCCTCTTCCTGTATACTGGCTATTCTTACCTGTATTAACAGCATATTTATCAAGAATTGTTTCAATATCATTTGTTGAATATGTTTTGTCAACACCTTTTAATAAAGAAACAATACCTGTAACCTTTGCTGCTGATATTGATGTGCCTGATGCCGTTTCGGTCTCGCCAATTGCAGCATAGTCAATACAGCTTCCATAGTTTGTAAACTCTGATGGATTGAGGTCATTATCAACTGATGAAACAGTAATAACTTCACTAATATTTGCAGGTGAATAATAATCTGTGTTTGTTCCATAGTTACCGGCGGCAGCAACAACTATTATTCCTGCATCCACTGCATCCTTAACTGCCTTTTTTATAAGTCCACTGTCACTTGATGCTGTAGCGACAGAAAGATTGATTACATCAACATCCTGTTCCACGGCATATTCTATTCCTTTATATAAGGAAGCAACCGTTCCACGGCCTGATGAGTCAATAACTTTGACCGGCATCAAATCTACATTGTCAGCAGTCATCTCTGAAATAATACCAGCCATGGCATTACCATGTCCATTATCATCCGAAAAATCATCACCACCTGTTGCTGAGAAATTAGCGCCCTTCAAGATTCTGTTGTCAGTGCCATATCCTGAAATACCCGAGTCAATCACAGCTACGCGTAAATCATTGCCTGTAGTATTTTCTCCATCAAGATATTTTTTCAAAGCAGACTCCTGACTGTCATACTCGTTTTTGATTTCAGAGTCTGCAGCATTTCCGCTTACAGTAATAACATCATCACTGTATGTTTCTGTAATATTTTCGTCAGTATAATCACTTGGAACCATATACATATTGTTTCCAAGCGATTTGACACTGTCTGACTCTTCCAAAGAAACTGCTGACTGTATAATCTTATGGGATGATACCTTGTTAAAATCATACATTTCATTTGTGATTTCTCTGGAGCCTGTATCTGACGATATATATTTGCCTTTGTCTGCAATCATAATATTTTCTTTTGGAGAATTAGTCATGCATGCATAACCTAATCCAGCAATACCGCACACTGCAATAACAGCTGCTGATAAAAGCTTTTTTCTGTTAAGTTTTGCTTTTTCCTTTAAATTTGACATTTGTTTTCTCCTTTTTTTTAGTTTGTGCTGTTGTATATCTTAATGGTTTCACCCTGTTTAAGTGTAACCTTTTTGGAATTTCCATTGCCGTCAGTAAATGTATATTCTCCGGTATATGGAGCTGTAAATGTTTCCCAGCCTCCTGTAAACTTTGATGAAGGTGTATCTTCTTTTGTAGCTCCGTTAGTGGATACCTTTGGAACATTGGCATAATTATAATAACCATACACTTCTGTGTACTTTGGTGTTCCATGTGATATATCAGCATCCTCTGAGCTTAATGTAATAGTAAATTCCTTTGGTACCCATAAAGCATAAAGAGTGGTATTCTTTGAAAAATCTGTACTGCTTAAATTGCTAAGGCTTCCATTGTCACCAATTTTTACGGTTCCATCAACAAGCCATTTATATGTGTTTTCAAGCATAGGTTCATCTGTATTCAGTGAATTGTTCTTCCTTGTCCAATATCCGCAGAATTTATATCCTGTTCTTTCAGGTATTTTTACTGAGAATATACCCTGATTGTGATTCTTGTCTGCATAATATCCGGTATTAAACCACTCATAAATAGCACCTGAACCTCCCCAGCCACCATTGTCATCCAGAGTTATTTTATACGTAGCAGGAATCCATGATGCATATACTGTACTGGTGGTATCTTCGTAATGAGGTTTACCGTCATTAATATCAATTTTGTCAGGGAAAAAATTATCAGAACATTTTATATTTCCATCTGTGTCAATAACGGCTGTTCCTGCATTGTTTTTCTCTGTGAAATAGCCATTGAACTTGTAGTTAACTCTTGATGGTACCTTAATTTTCTTGTCTTTGATCTTGTTCTTACAGTTTTCATCACTGTAAAATCCTGTGTCATATTTCTCATAAAAGAAGTCTGTTCCATTTTCACCGGCCATCTTTTCAAGATTAATCCTGTATTTGTTGGCTTCCCACTGTGCATAAAGTGTTATTGTTGCACCATTTGTTGACGTGAGATTTGTAACGGTCTGGCTGTTAGTATATGAATCTCCACTGCCATCAGCTTTTGTATTCCAGCCTGTGAATGTCCAGCCTGTAAGATTATACTGATTGTTGTCAAGTTCTTTTCCAGTGTCATATCTAAACTCTGTCCTTGCTGGCATTGTTCCTGTTACGTCATGCGATGCATTGCCCGGTTTATTAGGCTTGTATGTAACATAATACTTATTTGCTTCCCACTGTGCTGTCATAATAATCGAATTAAGCAGATGACCATCTTTCCAGTCTTTTGGATAATAATTGCTTCCGGCACTGTATTCTCCATCGTCTTCGGTTCTGTTACATCTCCATTTTGTAAACTGATAACCTGTTCTGCTTGGTGCTCCATGCAGAGTTACGCCTATCTTATCACGATTAAACTTGCTTTCCTGCGTTGAATTGTTTCCCTGTCCGCCATTTAAGTCATAAGCTACATTAAATTTATACTGGTCAAATCTTACTGCCATTTCAGTACCAGTGAAAGAATAACCAATGTAAGCAAAAAGCTGGTTTGACGCATCCAGTGTTTCTTCGAGCTGTTTATATTCGTTTGCTTTTACATTACAGCCGTTGTCATTATTCCATTTAGTAATACGTGTACTGACAGGATAATAGCCATCCTTTTTATTTTTTGCTGCTAATATTTTAATATATGGTGTTTTGTTTTTTACATCAACATTTTTCATTTCAACTCTATAACGATAACAATTCTTTCCATCATATGCATACCCATCACCTTCGGAATAAACATTGATGGATCCTAACCCTCTATCATTCCAGTTGAATTCCTTGCTTCCATTTATTTTATCATCACTGAACCATGACTGAATTGTTACCGCATGTTCTGCATACACATAAAATGTCTTATTCTTATAAATATGACTGGCTGCCTGCACTTCCTGTGGTTTGTTAATCGACATCGCTGTAACACAGGTGAACCCCAATGTCAGCAATAATGCGGTTTTCTTTAAAATATTCTTGATTTTGCCGTGCATTTATGAATCAGCCTCCTTATAAATTTATTTCAATATAGCTGGATTTTGCAAAATTACGGATAAAAAAGAGAACCTACGTTCCTGTAAGTTCTCTGTAAAATAATCCTTTATTATCAGTCACCGTAAAGGCCATCATAAAAATCCTGAGGTATGAGACCTGCTGCTAAAAAGTACTTAGCACCATCCTTATTATCTCCATTACCAACAGCTTCATGATCTGACATTGTAATTATATCTCCATTTGCCCAAAATCCCTTTGGTCCCAGTCTTCCAGCTTCACTTGTGTCATACTTCCACTTAGACTTGTCAACTTTTAACTTGGTTCCACTGGCACTTGTTACATAATCACCTTCATCCTGTTTAGGTGTTTCTGCAGCGCTGCTTCCGCCTGATGAACTTCCGCCACCATTATTATTGTTAGAAGCTTGCTGACCACTGTTTGATAGGCCGTTGCTCTTATTGCTGCTGCCAGACGACTGGCTGCCTGAATTATTCTTCTTATGGTTCTTCTTGCCTGATGAACTGTTGCTTGAACCGCTTCCACCATTGTCAGCAACTGCCTGATTAGAATCTTCCTGAGGTTTGTTATTAACTGTTACGTTACTTGTTGCACTACTTGTAAGCCCATACTGGTCAGTAACTTTGTATGTAGCCTGATAGCTTCCAGCAGTGTCAGTTTTTACAGCAGAGCTGTCAACAGTAACTGAGCTTGTTATATCAGCGCCTTTACCGTCTGTTGCTGTAACACCTGCCATGTAGTCAATTGATTCGCCAGCAGTGATAGTCTTATCTGTAACTCCATTAATAGTTGGAGGTGCAATCACAGAAATCTTGACAGGCACTTCTGACTCATTGCCCGCATTGTCTGTTACAACAATACTGTTGTCATAGTCTCCTGCTTCTACATATGTAATCTCATCATTACTTGATAGAGATACGTCACCAACAGCATATACTGCTGAGCTTGCATCCTTTTTAGTACTTTCAGTGCTAGAATCGTCCGAAGATACCGGACTCTTTTCAGTACTAGAATCGTCCGATGCAGTTGTCTCTGTTGATGTCTCTGTTGTTGCCTGTGCTGTGTCAGGCTTTGTCTTGAATTTGGCATCAGCCACACCTGATGCTTCCTTGATTTCAGATATACAGTCAGTTACTCTTACAGGATTGCCTGTCTGCACTATTATCGAATCTTTTGCTGTTGCTTCCGGTGCCACGGTATCCTTAATCTTCACTGTTACCTTGTACTCTTTCTTGTCATAGGTAATAGTGGCTTCATATTTGCCTTCCTTATTGAAATTAACTTTCTTTGCATCAATCTTTGCAGACTTGGCCTCATCCTTTGAAATATCCAGTATATCTGTTACCTTGATTCCTTTTTCGTTTCCAAGCTCCACTGTTACAGACTTTGAAAGCTGCTTAGGTCCGCCGCAGGCTGTAAGTGTCGCTATAGTCATTGCTGCTATGAATGCAGCTGCTGTTTGCTTCTTCATTGTTTATACTCCTTTACTTCGTAGTCGCACTAAAGTACAGTACTCCTTTTATCTAACTATATATTGTGCTTATTATTAGTTCTTACATATATATAGTATTCCTTTATTTTAATTTGTCCAAAAATAATGATATTTTTATATATGACATTAGTATAACATTTTTCCACCTAGGAGTATAGGACTAATGTGAAAAATTTTATAATATATTTATGTGTATAAATATATGTATAATTATGTGTATAATTATATATACACAAATAAAAAGAACACAGCATTTCTGCCATGTTCTTTTTATATTGTGTCAAAATCAATTAATTTACCAGATGAGTATGAAGCTTATCGGTAATTGATATTATCTGTTTGCTTGCATAATCCTTTGCGCAATAGAATGATGCTGTTGTTCTCAGATCACATTCATTTTTATTGTAAGGTTCAATAGGAACTACTGTTCCTGATACTGTTCTGTTTCCCTTGTATGGAATTTCAACTGTATCAACAGTTTTAATGTCATAAGTTCCATCAGCCTTTTTCGGCATATAAGTATTTGCTGTTGGTATATAAGCCGGAATTTTTATTCCATTTGTTATTCCATCCAGCCATTTGTCACCATTTGTTTCATATGCCTTAACACTTGTATCATCCAGATAAAGCGGAACAATGAACGGATAATCTGTTATTCTTGCACAGTCTCCGCTTAATGCAAGTCTGCTGTCCACATAAGCACCATCCACATTTGCAATAGTACCAAGATTCTTTACAGTCTGTCCCTTTGCAACATCAGTCTGTGCTGCTGCCTGAAGTGCAGGTGGGAAGCTTACATCAACGGCTTCTACATATCCATATGTTACAATATGAACTTTACCGGACTGATTGAGTAAGAATGCAGGTCCTTCTGCTGAATGGCCGTCTTTATCTTTTCCATCCTTGCCAATAGCATATGATGCATCTGGTACTTCCTTGTCATCTCTTATGATCTGACTCCACATACTGATGTTTGTAACAATATTGTTCTCCGGGTCAGATGAAGGTGGAGTTACTGACGTTGGTTTATTTGGATCATTGCTTGGCTCTCTGTCCTTATAGACACTTATGTTGCCAGCTTCATCGCAGGCATATACTTTAACCTTAAGTTTTCTGCTTGTACTAAAATCTTCGTAAAGATTTGGCTTGTTTCCGCTTTCGTCCACTGCGATGTATGTACCATTATATTTATCACCGGATATGCGATTGCACTTATAAGATTTGGAAATATTTGCATTTTCCATATCAGTCACAACCGCCCAGACATGCTTAACTCCTGAAACAGAATTCTCATTTCCATTATCAGAAATTGTTGCTGTAATTTCTGTTCTCATTCCTTCCGGATTAACTCCTGTCACCATTCCATTACTGTCATAAATCATACTTGTGGTTCCAGCTAAAGGATTTTTAAGTGTGCCAGTCTTTATCATAAAGCTTCCGGTTGGTGCTTTGGTATCTATCTTGACTGTTATTGCTCTAGTTGTTGTCTTATTACCTGACTTATCTGCAGCAGTACCATTAAACTTTGTGGCTTTGTTTGTACTAAACGCTTTATCATTGGTTTCTACAGTGCTTACATTATCATGAATGTTTGCAAATGATGTTCTTTCATAATATTTAGAACCATTCTCTGTCAGATTGTAAACTGTAAGCCTATCAATTCCGGAACCTTTGTCGTGTGAGTAAAGGTTTATGTATACAGGGGTGTTAAGCCATTGTGTATCCCATGAATCAGTCCATGGACTAACATTCTTAACACTGACATCATTCTTATACGTATAAAGAGTGTCTTTATTTCTGTCCTTTGCATAAGCCTTGTCAGAATATACTGTCTGTCCATTTCTGTCAGTTACCTGTAAATAAGTCTCATTTTTATCAGGAGCAGTGTCATCTTTCCATCTTGTATAGATAATAACCTTTCCCTTATCTTTCTCTGTAAGATTACTTACTAACTCTTCATCATCGTATGATGTCTTTTTAGGTTCATATTCGTCCCAGCCATTAAATGTCCATCCTTCAAGAGTATATTTATTCTTTTCCAGAGCTTTTTTCGGATCGTCATACTTAAAATCTGTTGTTGGCATAGTTCCATTAATCTTGCTGTCAGGATTTACACCAGTTGGATATTTAGCATGATATTCTACAGTGTAGGTATTCTGTCTCCACTGGGCATACAGTATGACAGTTGCATTGTTTTCTGATGTAGGGTTCTTAACACTTGCTTTATTTTCATAAGGAGTTCCACTACCGTCTGCCTTTGTGTTCCAGCCTGTGAATGTCCATCCGGTAAGCTTATATTTATTTTCATCCAGATTTTTATTCTTGTCATATGTCATTGGCTGATTGTTCATGGTACCCTTTACATCATTACTTGCCAGAACGTACTTATTATTCTGGGCTTTATTTTCTGGATCTGGCTTATTTTTGTCAAATACTATTACGTACTCGTTTGGCTTCCACTGTGCATACAATGTAACATCATGAGCATAATTCCAGTTAAACGGCTTGCCAATTCTTCCAGTCCAATCTTCACCGGTACCGTCTGCCTTTGTATTCCAGCCGTTAAAGGTGTAACCAGTCTTTTTAAATCCCTCATTGTTTCTTGTTGTATAAGGACTGTCATATGTAGCTGTATCGGATTTCATTGTTCCGGTACCACTGTTTGCATCATAGCTTACAGTATATGTATTTGGAGTCCAGTGTGCATACAATATTGCATTGCCAGCATAATGCCACTTGCTGTCTTTCCAGTATGTTCCATCGTTTCTGCATTTACCAGTCTTATCATATATCTGTGTTCCATTGTTCTTTGTGGTATACCAGCCTTCAAAGGTATAGCCGGTTCTCTGTGGATTTAGATTTCCTACATCATTAAACGTTGTTTTGTCATACGTTGGTGATAATGTCGCAACTGTATTTGCTTTTCCGTCTTCAAGAGCTCCGCCGTCCAGATATCCGCCATTTGCATCCAGCGTAAGGGTATAATTATTAGCTTTCCAGTGTGCATATACCGTAACATTGGATTCCTTAATCCATTTACTGTCTTTCCAGTGAATTCCATTGTTGCTGCAATTACCCTGAGCATTATATACCTGAATTTCTCCGTCTGAACCATCTTCATTCTTAACTTTTTCATACCATCCAATGAAAGTATAACCCGTTTTTACAGGATTTAATGATGAAACATTATTATTATCCTCATGATTATACTTCACTGTACGCTGAGCAGTTGTTACAGATTTATTATTATCTGTAATATTTCCACTGTTTGCATTAAATGTTACAGTAAATGTTCTTGGAATATAATAAACTTTAATAGGATTTTCCTTTGGTATATTTCCGGTAACTGTAAATGAGTTCACATTTCCAAATCCCGGAACAGCTATTTTATCAAGTTTATATCCTGTGAGATTACATTTCTTAAGGTCAAGACCTTTAACCGTGTACTGCTCATTGTAGTAAGCATTCTCAGCAAAAGTATCATACAATACACCGTCCACATAACGTTCTGTAACTATCTTATACTGCAGTCTGTCATAATAAACATTAACAGTTGTATCTTTTGTTACAATAAAACCGTTAGATAAATCCTCTCCCGTTAATGCGTTTTTCATTTCTTTTGGATAATATCCACTATTTATGAGAGTCTTATATTTAGGTGTGTATATAACATTTTCTTCTATATACTCTTTTGTTGTATCTTCACTATGAATATCGTATCCACCGGAGCTATTTTGATAATAATGATTTATTGTTATTGTGTGTTTCGGCACTATTGTTGGTGGATTTTCAATATCTCCCGGAGGAGTTGGAATCTTTTCTGAATAAGCGATCAGTGTAACAATTCCGTATAATTCAAAAGTTGTATTGTAAACAGTATTTGCTTGCGTTGAATAAGTAACATAAGATCCTATCATCCATTTTGAAAATTTATATCCTGATTTTACCCATGCATCTATGTTTACGTCTTGTCCATATTTATATGTACCAGCTCCATATAACTTGTAAGATCCATCATCATTTTGCTGAAATCCTTCATCTCCATCTGCAACTTTAAGAATTAATGTATATGTTTGTGCTGTATAATAATAATTAATAACAGTTTTTCTGTCTGGTCTTATTTTTACAATAAAGGAACCATAGGATTTTGAATTATAGCTTTTTGTATCGCAGTATGATTTTTCATTATTTAGTATATAACCTGTATCATCAAAAATAGTTTTATCCGTTGTCGGTGTAGCAATGACAATGCTATCGGATTTAGCTGTTCGTATTTCTGTGGCATCAGGTTCATTGCTATACGAATCATCAGATTTCTGTTTGAAATAGTTTATTGTATAGTTAACATCATTAGGTTCCCAATAAGCATATGCCGTAATACTCTTTTTATAAGGATAATTGAGTTTTTGATTAACATCCCATAATTTTATATATGTATCTGGATCACTACTCCATCCTTTAAATTTATATCCATCTCTTTTGAATGGATTATCTCGTACTGTGTATGATTGATTATAATAAATATTACTATCAGTTACAGACAAGGTATTATGATTCGGATAGTATCCACCGTTTGCGACATAAGTAATATTATATTTATCATTTTCTGTCCAACTTGCGTAAACTGTTGTATCTTTTGTAAAGTAACTTGCTGGTGTTGTTATCTGAGCATCAGCGCCTACAATGAGATCTCCGGTTCCATTTTTGTCTGTATAATATCCGTTAAAAGTATAATTTGCTTTTTTAGGAAGAATTATTCTGGTGGATGAACTTGTGGTAGTTTTTGCCTTTTTGTATTCTATTCTAACGACACCATTACCAGTGTATCTGGATTCATCTGTCCATATACCAAAAGTTGATGTTTGCTCATCGGTTACATCTTTTCCTATGAACCCAGATCCGCCTCCAGCGCCATTGCTTGTGCAAGTTGAACCACCGCCGTAATAGCCTCCACCTCCACCAGCACCATAACTGTCTTTTATTGGTGTATATTGTAAATGAAGAAATCCCGATTCATCACAATATTTTTTTCGAGCGGCATTATATGTATTTACTAATGCGGTAGATTTTTTTGCATTTCCACCTTTACCAAAACTTCCATTTTCACCTGATACGGAAAAGCTATTCATTGCAGTTACTCCTGCTGTACCTCCAGCAGTTTGAGTACCTCCCCCAGCAGGTTTACTATAAATAACGTTATGTGTATAAGGGTTCATTTTTGCGCTTTCTCCATTAATATCTCCTCCATTTCCGCCATAAGGATAAGCTGGCCATGAAATGTATTCCACATCGTCACACCACCACATACTACCACCGCCGCCACCTGCAACTAAAATTAGGTCATCTGTATGATTTTTGTAATTACTTAAAGTTCCTCTATCTACTTTTGCAATATGTGTAGCGCCTCCGCCAGAATATCCATATAGTCCAGTAGCACCTCCACCGTTATAACCACCTTTTGTATCATTTTTTGAACCAGCACCACCAACATAAATGTATAAAATATCCCCCTCATTAAGTTTTACTGTGCCAGAAACGCCTCCACCATGACCGAGGCAAAAACTGCCTGCGTCTATATCATTATCCTCTTGTCCGCCACAAGCTCCTGCAGCAGTAATTGTATATTTGCCTGTAGCTGGAGCTACAAAATACTGTACAGCACCAGTATAATTAAAATATTCATATACGTTGTCGCTCCATGGATCTCCAGTTGTTTTTGATGTTGTATAATTAAAATGATCATACTTTTCATAAAATGCACTGGAACCTTTAGATATGTCAGCTCCCTGACTATCAAGTGTGACAGTATAATCGTTTGGAATCCATTTCGCATATAATTTTGAATTTTCAACAAACTTAGTATTTACATTATTGATAGTACCGTCGTTATTAATAATCTTTTCGCCTAATGATGTTTCCCATGTATTCTGTTTTGTCCAATAACCAGCAAATGTATAATTAGATTTTGCAGGAATAGTTATTTTATCGTTTGTAAATTTTGTAGTTGTAACACTGTTAGAGAAAAATCCTACACTATATTTTTCATACATTGCTTTTGTTCCTGCTATTGTAGCGTCTTGATTGTCAAGATTTACTTTATAAGTAGCAGGCGTCCATTGAGCGTATACGTATAAATATTGTGAGTCAAAGGCATGATCTGAGGCAAGTATATTGCCTTTATCATCAATATATTTTGTACCTGTTCCATCTTCTTTTGTGTTATATCCTTTAAATTCCATACCTACTTTTTTTGGAATAGTAATGTTTGTTATCTTATTTTTAGTGTCTTGATCGTTATACCAGCCATGATCATATTTTTCATAAATCATTAATGACCCCGGAGTTGTAGCATCTTCATCTTCAAAAAGAAGCATATATATATTGGGTTCCCACTGTGCATATAATGTAACAACCTCTCCGTTTTTCTCAGTGAGATTCTTTATATTACTATTATTTGAATATGATACGCCCGTTCCATCAGCTTTAGTATTCCAGTTTTTAAAACTCCAACCTTTTAAACTAAATTGATTAGAACTTAAACAGTTTGAATATCCATTTCCACTAATACCATTATCATAAGCATGTTTAGAATTAGTCATAATTCCTGACACATCATGACTTGCCTTACCCGGTTTATTCTTGTTATATGAAACATAATATGTAATTGGTGTCCAATGCGCAGTCAGTACTGTATCAGCATCAGTTCCAAAAGATGATCCCGGATAATAAGTGCCACCATCGCTTCCATCCCAGTAATTAAAGATATATCCTGTTCTGGTAGGTTTTTGAGACGAAAGAGTTAAAACATAACCATATGTCTTAATCTGATTTCCCGGTGCACCTGTACCGCCATTTGCATTGTAAGAAACAGTATATGTCTGAGGTTTTCCGTAAGCGGTATAGCTTAAATCACTTGTAACTTTGACACCAAATGAGCTTGAACTGCTGCTACTGTTTGACCAGTAATTAAAATCATATCCTGTAGAGCATGTTGCACTGATTGTTGCCCAAGCACCGTAAACATAAGTACCGCTTCCTGATACACTTGAAATGCCTGTTCCTTTATAAACATATACATTTCTGTATAATCCTTCAGGAGATTTATTGTAATAATGTCTTAAATCATCAGGATGTCCCCAGCCTCTAGCTTTTGAAATACCTGCAAATGTATCATATACTTCGCCTGTTGTATTGCCCCAGTCATCAACAGTACCGTTAGGTGTATTTGACTTTGCAGGCACTATACTCATTACAGCGTCAAAATACAGCGTACCGGCGCCACTATTGATGGCAGCCTGATTACTGAAACGCGATTTAAGGCTATCGAAGTTTATATAATATAAATTATATTCAGTACCATTTGAATTTGAACTTGGAAATTTATTGATATAGTTTCCGTTTAAACTACAATAAACAGATTCCTGATAATTTCCATTCTGATATAGACTTACTTTCCAGCCAATAGTCCTGTATCTGGTGTGTCCTGCAACTGCTATTGTTCCAGCAGAGCCAAAATACACTCGAGGTTGTCCATTTACTACGGAAAATATACATCTGTCGCCATATGTATTGTAGTAATCGGCAGCATTGTCCCATGTTCCTGCCTTTACGTCAGTTTTCATGCCTATAATAAATGCTATTGCAAACATAAATACAGGTAGTAATACATTTAAGATTTTTCTTTTAGTAATTTTCATCATGACGGTTTCTCCTTGATACTATAGTGCATCAGCCTTTTAATCAGGTTGCTAAATTAATTCTGTTTACTATTTACAAACTTAGATTTTGTAAAATTACGGATATATCCGCCGAGTCGTAAACAAAACGCTTTATAATATATATGGATTTCGATAAATGACAGAAAAAACTATCAGTTAGTGATTTAAAAAGACAAATCATTTTAACAGGAAAATCTGTTAACAATTTGAAAAGGCCAAGTTATTTGGATAGAAAAAAAAGAGTCCTTCTTTTACAAAGAACTCTTTTAAAATATCTATTTTTACTGAGATATACTGAAATTTGTTATATATGCAATTCTATCGTCGCCATTCATTTCGCCAGTGGTGTATAACTTACCATAATAATAAAGACCATATGCTTTACCGTTAAGAGTATAATTAGCGCCATTTGGAACGACTATTAATGCGTCCTTACAACTATCTGAAGAACTAATGCTATATCCTCTACTTATCAGATAATTGCCAGCTTCATTTTCAGCATCAGCTCCGCTGCATCCGCCACTAAGCCATTTCTGTACAATACCATCAATGTGTGATTTTTCTTCAGCAGTAATACCGTGGGCAACTGAACCATCATACAAAGTTTCAGCTACACCAGCTTTAGGATTAGCTGGCTGACTTGCTGCTGAACCACCGCCATTAGATGATGACTGTGAGCCAGAAGAACTGCCTGCTGATGAACTGCTACCTGATGAAGAATTTTTCTTTGAGCTTTTATTCTTTCTGCTTGAACCTTTATTGCTCTTATTGTCAGAAGTTCCTGCATTGCCATTATCTGTATCACCAGAATTATCAGAAGATTTTTCTGCTGGAGCGTTTACAGTAATATTGCTGACAGCGCTATTATGCAAGCCATTGTCATCAACAACAGTATATGCTGCCTGATATGTTCCAACTGCACCTGTATTTACTGCCGAACTATCTACCTGCACTGAACTTGTTATATCAGCACCTTTGCCATCAGTTGCTGTGACACCAGCCATGTAATCAATTGTATCGCCTACAGTAATAGTCTTGTCAGTAACTCCATTTATGGTAGGTGCATTGATAACAGAAATCTTTACAGGCACTTTTGTCTCGTTACCGGCATCATCTGTAACAACAATATTGTTGTCATAATCTCCTGCTGTAACATATGTAATCTCATCATTGCTTGAAAGATTTACGTCACCTACAGAAATTGCCTGTGCTTCTGTTGATTCTGCTGTTTCTGTAGACTCAGTGGTCTCTGTTCCCTGAGCATTGTTTGCCTCAGGCTTTGTTTCAAACTCTGCCTTTATATTGCCTGATGCCTCAGTAACTTTAGCCAGACAATCTGTTACATGAACCGCTGTTCCTGTCTGTACTGTAATGCTCTCCTTGGCTGTTGCTTCCGGTGCCACTGTATCCTTAATCTTAACAGTTACCTTATACTCCTTCTTGTCGTAAGTGAGTGTTGCGTCATACTTACCCTCTTTGTAAAAGTTTACTTTCTTGGTGTCAACTTTTACATCCTTTGCTTTGTCTTTGCTTACATCCAGTATATCAGTCACCTTGATGCCGTCTTTCTTACCAAGCTCCACTGTTACAGACTTTGAAAGCTGTTTAGGCCCTCCACAGGCCGTAAGTGTTGTAATTGTCATTGCTGCTATGAATGCAGCTGCCGTTCGTTTCTTCATGTGTTTATGCTCCTTTTTAATAAAATATATATGTAATCCTATATATTGTGTTTGTTATTAGTTCTTACATATATATAGTATTCCACTATTTAATTTTGTCCAAAGAGAAATGGAATTTTTGTGTATTTTATTATAGCACGTTTAGAGATAGGAGTATAGACCTATTCGAGGAGAAATTTATAATATGTTTATGTGTATATTTATATGTATATTTATGGTTAGTTTTATGTGTATGTCAGTTAAAAAAATAAATACCGCAAAGACTTTTATCTCTACGGTATTTATTCTTCTTTATTTCTTTGTCAGCGTGAGTCCAATGTTAAAACTTCCACTCCAGCATCCGGCCGATAATCCGTTTTGAGTCGTTATATTATATACGCAAACTTTGTTAGTCGGTGTAATAGTATTGTTACCACTTTTTGCTGTTATTGCGGCTGTCACGTTAGCCTTGCCTGACTGCTTATACAGAAAGCTGTTTGGAACTGATATTTTGATATTGCCAGCTTTAAGATCATCACATTTAACACGGAATTGTGATGATCCAGCATGATTTGCGATAAGTACCTGAGGCACTTTGACGCTTACTGGGTTGTATGACCAATGTGCCGTCAGAGTCTTGTTGCCAGTGGTTCTTTTGGCAAGCTTAGCATACAAATCATTGACGCTGCTGAATGTAGCATTGCATCCTTCATTTATACCTGTAATTTTATTACCATTTTCATCATACCAACCTGTGAACGTATATTCTGTTCTAGTTGGAGCTTTAAGGCTTACTCCGTAAAGTACATTGTATGTTGATGGGTTTAAGCTATTATTTATGCCACCGTTCAGGTTGTAGGTTATTGAGTAATTTACCGGATAATAATAGTATTCAAAATACATATCAAACGCTTTTTGTTGTATTATCGTACCTAATGAATAGATTTTCCACATACCATCATCAATTGCAGGTGTATTAAAGTCTTTGCCTAGATTAAATCCATTAGGAATTTTAACAGCTTTGGTAGAGTCCATAGTAAACTTTCTTCCATACGGTGACTGAAATTTTATTGTGTTCAACTTAAATGCGTCATTTTCGCCACCATTATTACCTTCATGATTTTCAAATCCACCAGCCCAATGTCCTATACTGTTTGTATACACATTTGCTGTCCACTGGGCAGTAAGGACAGCATCCTCATCTCCCATTACAAATGTTCTGTCATTCAATTCACTTTCATTTCCTTGTAGATTCCATGTAGTAAATGTATATCCTGCCTTGGCAGATGGATCTTCAATAGTTGTTGCGCCTTCAAAATATATTGATGATGTTTTAGTCGTTTCTGTATCGCTATTTATATTTTGAGTTAAAGTGAATTTTTTCCTGTCAATATAATATGTAAATTCATTGATTTTTATCTGTTTATAATTACCATTTTTCAAAGCCAGATTTTGTTGCTGAACACAGCTTCCTTCTGCATTTGTATTAATAAACAATCCTTTTGAATTATAAATCTGCTTATTTACGTAATCTGTATCTGCATTTATCGTCTTTTCTTTTAGGGGATTTATTTGGTCATTGCCATCTCCAACTTTGATATTGTTTACTGTGTTTCCTATATAATCATAAGAGCCATTAGTGTTCATTCTATACACATTTGTTACAACATTCAAGCCGTTAAGATAATATAATCCATTACTATAAAGGCCATCTTTCTCGTATGACGTTGGATTTTTTATCGTTGTCCAAGACAATCCGCCATGTTCACTTATGCCGGGATTTACGCTGCCCTCTTGACTATCTGAATAGTACCATCCGCCACTGCTGTCTCGAAGCCATCCTGTTTGTAATCTACCACTTCCGTCAAAATAAAAATAACCATGTTTATCTGAAGCTTTATAATTTGAATCTACACATCTTGTATGTAACCACATATTAGTGTATGTGCACCCTTCATTATCTAAATAGTACCAGACTATATCTTTTCCCTCGCGTACCGGCATCCATCCATTATATCGAGTAATATAATTGCCTGAAGTTGTTTGAACACCATCAAACAATAAAGCCCATTTCGAATTTCCGTTTTTATCTTTGACTCCCAACCACCATGCTTCATGATCTTTTCTATTCCACCATAATATTGTTTTCCCAGATCCGTTAATAGTATACCCTTTGTTAATATACCAATTTTTCCAACTATTCCATGAACCACTACTACTCCAACAAGGACCTGAACCAACAGTTTCTACTATTTTAGTATCATCAGCCATTACAGTTACAGGGTTTTGTCCTCCAAAAATCAATATTATAAAACTTAATATCAATCCCATTACTATTAATCTTCGCTTTACATTCATGATTTATGTCAATCCTTTCGTTAGATTTGTTTTTGTGCCCATATGATAAATATGGAATGCGTAGAATGACAGGAATAATGTATGAATATTAATACTTATTGATTTTTTCATAATTTTGAATATAATGAAAATATAATGAACTGGAGGATTAATATATGTCTAAAACTGAAAATAGTATAAATATTTCAACCACTCAAATTTCAATCCCATCTGCAAATAAAGAAAAAGTTGTTTTTACTATGCCTCAAAATGTTACAAAAGAAGATGTACAATATATTTTTGATGCGCTTAAGATTATATTATCAAGACAGTATGGAATTAATGTATAAAAAAAAGATAAGAAAATTAATTCTTATCTTTTTTTATTGTGGAATATAAATCCACTGATCTAAAACATTTTATATATATCATATTTTTTTCTATTTTGCAACACTTATTTTTTTTGCACCCTCATCTCCAATATCAAACAGTCCATTCTCCAGATTAATTATGTCTTTCTTGGTAAAATTATATTCGTTTCCATCTTTTTGGACTGCCATTTTAATGGTTTTTTCTTTGTCATATTCAATGGCTCACAATCAGCCATAAAGTTTTTGTTTCAAAGCTTCCTGTAACAGCTGAGAAAAATTAATACCAGCTTTTTCTGCATCGGCATTCAAACGGTATGGTATAGTGCAATTCTTTTTAACTGTACGATTTTCATATTTATTTCTATAGTCAGTTATATCAATATCTACAAGTGTTAAAATATCATCATCCTGCACTTGAAAATATTGTGAATATGGTTCTGGGACTGTTACGTTATTAGCTTCAAGCTGTAAAACATTAAGTCCAATTGCATCTCTGGCCATAGCAATCGCATCTGCAATATTTTTTCCTTCAGTATTGATAGTAAAATCAGGTACTGTGACGAAATATCCGTCACCGTTTTTAGATAGAATTACCGGATATACTAATATATTTGTTCCCATAATATTCCTCCAAATGTCTTTTTCTTCTTTTTCCTGTTTAGCCTATAATCAATATTTTTCTTCTGCACTCTCGCTACCAATATCAAACAGTCCATTTTCCAGATTAGCCATGCCTTTCTTGGCAAAATTATATTCTTTTCCGTCTTTCTGGACTGCCATTTTAATGGTTTCTTCTTTGTCATACTTTATATCAGACTCGCATACCTGCTTTATTTGTTTGCTCATTAGTATAACTCTGTCATTGTAATCCATGCTGCCTGCTTCCACTGCAGTCATCTTAGATATTGCTTTGTCAAATTTATCCATTGCTGGTTTGAAAATATTTGCCTTTTTACAGGTAACTGTTACAGAATAAATATCTTCAGTGGTCCGGCTTACATCTGTTACAGTAAAATCAGCTTTGCTGTAAGCTGTTTCTACTGCGCTCTTATAAGCTTTCTTTGCTTTATCAGACATTTTATTATCATTACCTAAGGCTGACTGAAGTGCTGTAACCTCTTCTTTGATGTATTTGTCATGCAGTTTTTGACATTCATCTTTATCCATGTCACACACCTTTGTTAATGCTTTTGTGTCATTATGATATATATTTTCAAGATACCCGGTAACACATTCCTTTGTAGTTGGTTTGTAAATGCAGCCTGTAAATAGCAGTCCTGCTGACAGAAATACTGCTGCAGTAAATAGTTTACGTTTCTTCATTTATACACTTCCTTTATGCAGATTTTGGCATAACGTTATATTCAAGCAGATCCCATGGTGAAACTTTAAGTACCTGAGCAAGTATTCCAACACATGTAAGATCTGGCAGGTTGTGTCCATTCTCCCATTTTGTTATTGAACTTGGTGCAATGCTTGTTGCTTTTGCTAACCCTCTTACTGTATATCCCTTTGCAAGTCTTACTTTTTTGCCAACGTATTTAATAGTGCCTGACTGTATACCGGCAGGCAGTGGTCTTCTAGTTACTTTCATTTTGTATTTGTAATGCTCCTTTATGCAAATTATTCCCTTTATATGTCTAAATTAATGTATCCAACTGATATTAATAATAATATGCCGATAATACATGGATATAAAAACGACAGTAATGCTATTGCTGTTAATCCTTTATACGATTTTCTGGTACCAGACGCTTTTTCTGTCTTTTTGTAATACAATCCAAAACCGGTAATCAATATAATTGTCAACACCCATACTTCTGAAATGAAAATTATCAGCGGAAATTCTCTTTCCATGTTCTTCTCCTTATGTTTATACCACTCTGACTACTCTCACAGGCAAGCCTGTGGGGTTCTTACTGCCAAGTTTAGCCTGTAATCGTACATCATTTTCAGACTTTGGCTTACAAGTATAAGTCTGTTTACATAAGAACTTTTATTACCAAGCAGTCCTGTGACCACATTAACGGTAAATTTCTATCTTTTGATAAGGAAGTGTAGTCAATCTCCCTATGGTAAATTATTAAGTGTAAATACATGTGACTTTTATCCCACAAACAAGCTTGCGGGTTTTCGCCACTAATTCTATAATATGTAAAACTTTCAATTTGTCCAAACTGACTACTCCCACAGGCAAGCCTGTGGGGTTCTTACTGCCAAGTTTAGCCTGTAATCGTACACCATATGAATATTTTCATAGGCTTTGGAATACAAGTATAAGTCTATTTGAGTAAAAACTTTTATTACCAAGCAGCCTTGTGACCACATTAACGGTAAATTTCTATCTTTTGATAAGGAAGTATAGTCAATCTCCCTAATATGTTTTAGTTATGCTATTTTAATTCCACTGTTTAGTACCTTGATTTTGTTCACTTTAATCCATTCAATTAAATCCTTTTCCATGCTGTAACATCTGTCAAATTTAGCTGCACATTTATCTTTATCTATATCACTGGTTCTGAAATCGTAGCAGTACAGTAAAAATGATGAGTACCAGTCTCTCTGTACCAGTGTTCCGTCTGTAAGTTTATACATTCTGTCAGACAGTTTCTTTTTAATGTAATCATCTGCTGTGTGGTCATACTGGCTTGCCCTGTAATTATTTGGCACTTCTATGTAAGTGCCGCCGGATGCCTTGAACTTATTTTCCACCGCAGCCTGAAAACCTCCCGGACATCTGTTCTTTATTGATTTACCAAAGCGTTTCTTTTTGTTGATTTTACCTTTGTTATTGACCGTGGTCTTGGTGGCGCGTTTCATAAGCTTAGCGGCGTTTTTAGGCTCCGTTATAAAAACATCTCCAATACTTCGCAGATGGTTTGCATCCTCATTTATGGCAAGATGTCTGTTGGTTGCATTTATGCGGCAGAGTTCTGCATGTCTTGCTTTCAGTTTTTTATAGTGATTAGAATAATTCCAAGTCTTTTTACCCTTTTTGACAGTGCCATCATCATTATAGTTCTGTGGATTAGTAGCACGTCTGCTCCTGTCCATAGCACGATAATAGAGCCTTTCAAGTCTCTCAGATGTCTGTATACTGTTGCCACGCTCTGAAAGATTTTTAAGTCCTGTCTCTGTGTCAGAAGTGTATGCTACAGTCTGTGTGCCAATATCAGCACCAATAATGCCTTTGCCGTATTTGTGCCGGGGATTGCCAAACCTGTCGTATTTAAACTTTGCCCTGCCCTCAATAGTCAGATGCAGGTACACCCTGTACTTTCCACGGATAAGTTTCGGTACCAGAGTTGCATAGCACGGTCTGTAAGTACTTATGCAGTATGCTTCTTTCAGAAGAGTCTGTACAGCTTTACGGTCCATAACTTCTGGTGCAGCAAGATAATCCAAAACAGCATTTACTTCGTCAGTCTGAAACCTGTCTTTAATCTGTATTCCGAATATAGATTTGCCAAGCTTGAACTGTAACTGATTATCTTTAACTTTTAAAATAATGCCACACATAGTTTGCTTTGCCCTGATACACGGCAAATCTCCATATTTTGAGAAATGAAGTGTTTTTCCATTGTCGTACAAACACTTTTCAATACCATGCCATATATCTTCAGCTTTGGTAAGGGCAAATACTGCATCTATACCATACTTTTTACCAATATGTATCATGGATTTGCGGCAGTAATCCCATGTAACATTATAATGTTTCTGCATTTCATTGAGTTGTTCAGCAAACATTTTGCGTTTCTGCCTATCTTTAGTGGAGCCATATAGTTTAAGCAGTCCGCGGTATCGTTTGGTACGCATGAGCTGGTCATAATTCTTTTTCATAAGACCGACAAGTTCGTTACCAGCTTTTCTGATTCTGTCAGAAAGTTTTATGACTTTTTGTATATCAGAACAAGACATATCAGCTTCAGCAACCAGAATATGTCTGTCAGACAGTTTATGGAATTGTTTTAAAAACTTATCAAATTCTTCATCAATTGTCATTTTTCTGTTCCTCAATATATTTAGTCACTGTAGCTTCGCTTATATGGCCAACTGTCGAAATAAAATATCTCCTTGACCACAAAACTCCACATCTTGCATAAAATCGCTTTAACTGTGGATATTTTTTAACAGTTCAATAGCACTTATACTTTTAAGTGTCCTGACAATATCACAAGGAGCAACTGTCTGCGGAACATCTACGAATATATGTATATGATCTGGCATTACCTCAAGTGCTTTTATATGATATTTGTAATTATCACATATTTCTTGGAGTATTTGTTTTAATGTAACATCTATATTATCCTGCAATACAGAAAATCTGAATTTAGGACACCATATAATATGATATTGTATTAAATATTTACAATGTGAGGCATTGTGATATTGTAAGTCGTTCATTATTTATTCTCCAAGTTGATATTTTTCCTTAATACCCCTGCGCATTAAATCAAGAAAAGTAATTGTTTTACCTTCTTCAACCGAATATATGCGAGCAAGGTTTTCAAGTTCTGTTTTCCATTCCAATGGAATAGATATATTTATTTGTACGTTATTTGATTTAGGTCTGCCCATTTGAATTAAGTCCTTCCTGTTTATACATATATTATATATCTATTCTATGTAAAAATCAGGCAAGAAAAAGACGTGACTTTCATTCCACAGGCAAGCCTGTGGGTTTTTCGCCACTAATTCTATAATATTTAAAACTCTAAATTTGTCCAAAATAATACGAAAATAATTTTATGCTGCCACATGACGCTGTATTCTGCTCATTATGACGTTTTGAACAGTTCTGCGATAAAATATTCGTAAAAAGTATTTCAGACACTAATATGGACATTCTACAACTCGTTCTTTTGTTTGGATTTTGTGCGAATTGATTTTATACACATAAATATATGTATTTTTATATTACAAACATACATATATTTATGTTGATATTTGTAATATATTTATATACATATTTATATACATATTTATATACATA
>UMCM01006531.1_pt1 | contig 40789 bp, 40 predicted proteins | sample 1964231 | NCBI WGS metagenome assembly UMCM01 (sample SAMEA4835968, study PRJEB28245) | human gut metagenome | biome: gut microbiome; material: fecal sample | place: Denmark | collected 2008
AAAAAAGGGTGCGTCACAGACTTATGACACACCCTCATAAATATTTTGCCTAAACAAAAATTACTTCTTGTTCAAAGCCAAGTCGATAGCTACGGCGATAGCTACAGTAGCACCTACCATAGGGTTGTTACCCATACCGAGGAAGCCCATCATCTCTACGTGAGCAGGAACTGAAGAAGAACCTGCGAACTGAGCGTCTGAGTGCATACGACCCATAGTATCAGTCATACCGTAAGAAGCAGGACCTGCAGCCATGTTATCTGGGTGCAGTGTACGACCTGTACCACCACCAGAAGCTACTGAGAAGTAAGGCTTGCCAGCGGCAATACGCTCCTTCTTGTAAGTACCAGCTACTGGGTGCTGGAAACGGGTAGGGTTGGTAGAGTTACCAGTGATAGATACATCTACATCCTCGCTCCAGTTGATAGCTACACCCTCGCGAACATCGTCAGCACCATAGCAGTTAACCTTAGCACGTGGACCATCGCTGTAAGCGATACGGTTAACAACCTTCAACTCACCTGTGTAGTAGTCGAACTTGGTCTGTACGTATGTGAAACCGTTGATACGGCTGATGATCTGAGCTGCATCCTTGCCAAGACCGTTCAGGATAACGCGCAATGGGTTCTTGCGAACCTTGTTAGCCATCTCAGCGATCTTGATAGCACCCTCAGCAGCAGCGAAAGACTCGTGACCTGCCAAGAAAGCAAAGCACTGTGTCTCCTCGCGGAGCAAACGGGCAGCCAAGTTACCGTGGCCGAGACCTACCTTACGGTCGTCAGCTACAGAACCAGGGATACAGAAAGCCTGCAAACCGATACCGATAGCCTCGGCAGCATCAGCAGCTGTCTTCACACCCTTCTTGATAGCAATAGCAGCACCAGCTACATATGCCCACTTAGCGTTCTCGAAGCAGATACGCTGAGTGTCTTCACACATCTGATAAGGATCAACACCTGCGTCCTCGCAGATTTGATTAGCCTCTTCCAAGCTCTGAATACCGTTAGCATTGAGAGCAGCAAGAACTTGCTTCTCGCGACGTTCCTGACTTTCGTAACTTACTTTTCTAATCATATCTGTATCTCCTTATTATTCTTTACGTGGATCAATTGCTTTAACAACACCCTGCTCGGCAGTTGTACGGCCATAGCTACCTGTGAACTTCTTTACTGCCTCGTTGGCATCCATACCGTTCTTGATAGCTTCCATCATCTTGCCGAGGTGTACATACTCGTAACCACAAACCTGGCTGTCCTTATCCAAGAACTGCTTTGTGATGTAACCCTCTGTCAACTCGAGGTAACGTGTACCCTTAGCTACTGTACCGTAGAGAGTACCAGTCTGTGAACGAAGACCCTTACCCAAGTCCTCAAGACCTGCACCGATAACGAGACCGCCCTCAGAGAAAGCGCTCTGGCTACGACCGTAAACAATCTGGAGGAAGAGCTCGCGCATTGCTGTATTGATAGCATCGCAAACGAGGTCAGTGTTCAATGCCTCAAGGATAGTCTTGCCTGGAAGAATCTCAGAAGCCATAGCTGCTGAGTGAGTCATACCAGTACAACCGATAGTCTCAACGAGAGCCTCCTGGATAACACCTTCCTTGATGTTCAAAGAAAGCTTACAAGCACCCTGCTGAGGAGCACACCAACCCACACCGTGAGTATAACCAGAGATATCCTTAATCTCTTTTGCCTGAATCCATTTTCCCTCTTCAGGAATTGGAGCTGGTCCGTGGTTAGGACCCTTAGCGACAACGCACATGTTGTCCACTTCTTTAGAATAGATCATATTCGCTAAAATTTATATTAATGAATATATAAACACTATATTTCTGTACACCTTATATTATATATGCGGTCAGAAATTTGAGCACTGCTGCCACATTTCGACTACAAAAGTACAAAAAATCTTGGGAAAATACCTAAAAATGAGTATTCTTTTTAACTCTTTAACCTATTTCTTATCATTTTTCTTTGCTTTATGCACATTTTGGTGTATCTTTGCAAACTGAAAATTGCAATTTTAATTAGATTATGACGCAAGTTAAGATAAATGATGCTGCTCTGCAGAAAGCTGCACTCGAGGGCATGGACGAGTTTGTGAAGGTTTTCATCGATGCTACACTGGAAACCATCGGGGGACAGTTGACCGCACAGAACATGGCGGAACTCAACAGCGACCAGATTACGCTCCTGGCATGGCACTTCCTGCACGAGGAGATGATGGATGGCGGTATGATACAGCTCATCCACAACGGCTTCGGCGGGTTCATCTTCAGAAATCCTACCGACAAGGCTTTCCGCAACTGGGGTATCCCGGAATTGGGAAAGCTCATCAACAAGGCCCATTTCTTCTACAAGAAAGCGGCTGCTGAGGTGGAGCAGGATATGAGCGATGAGGATTTCATGGCGCTCTACGAGAAATATCCTGAATTTGATGACTTTGATGATGCTTTCGTCGAAAATGAGGAGGAATGGACCAGCAAGGTGGCCTACTATATCGACGAAAACATCCAGCAGTTTGCTACTATAATTAAATAGGTGTAATAAAACATTGGTGTATGAATAAACAGGAACAGGAACTCCGCAAGAAGAGTCCGATACAGATAAGAAACAAGAAGGCATCCTTCGAATACTTCTTCGTGGATACCTATACAGCAGGCATCGTGCTTACCGGTACCGAAATCAAGTCGATACGTGGCGGTAAGGCTTCGCTCGTGGACTGCTATTGTGACTTCTACCAGGGCGAACTCTGGGTGAAGGGAATGAATATCTCTCCTTATTTCTACGGCTCATTCAGCAATCACGAGGTCCGCAGAGACCGCAAGTTGCTGCTCAACAAGCGAGAACTCAGAAGACTTGAGGAAGACAGCAAGCAGCCGGGATTTACCATCGTGCCTATACTCGTTTTCATCGACGACCACGGACGTGCCAAGGTTGATATCGCCCTCTGCAAGGGTAAGAAGGAATACGACAAGCGACAGACGCTCAAGGAGAAGGAGGACAGACGAGAAATGGACCGTGCCATCAAGCACTTCTAAGCCATCTCGAGCACCTCTAAGATATGAATGCTGTGCCCTCAAAAGCACGCCTATATACAGAAAATCGACAATGGGTAAGACGATAAGAGAGATTGTTAAGGAGAAAATCCTGATTCTCGACGGTGCGATGGGCACGGAGATTCAGAAGTACAATTTGACGGAGGAAGACTTCAGGGGCGACAGATTCCAGGATATTCCAGGACAGATGAAGGGTAATAATGATATGCTCAATATTACCCGCCCCGATGTGATTTCTGATATTTACAGGAGGTACCTCGAAGCGGGTGCCGACATTATTTCTGCCAACACGTTTTCTTCGCAGCGCATTTCACAGGCTGATTATCACTTGGAAAATCAAGCCCGGGAAATGGCTTACGAGGGAGCCAGGTTGGCACGCATTCAGTGCGACCTTTTCAGCACTGATGACAAACCGCGTTTTGTGGCGGGCGATGTGGGTCCTACCAACAAAACGTGCAGTATGAGTCCTGACGTGAGCAATCCTGCGGCACGTGAGATTACGTATGATGAACTTTTTGAGGATACATGCGAGCAAATCGACGGTCTCGTCGAGGGTGGTGTGGATGTGATTCTCATCGAAACTATCTTTGATACGCTTAACTGTAAGGCAATGATCGATGCGGCGCTTACCACGATGAAGAAGCATGGTGTGGACCTGCCTATCATGGTGAGTCTGACCGTGAGCGATCTGGCTGGTCGTACCCTGAGCGGACAGACCATCGAGGCTTTCCTTGCCAGCATCTCGTCTTATCCTATCTTCTCGGTGGGCATGAACTGTGCTTTCGGTGCTCCGCAGATGAAACCTTTCATCAAGCGCATGGGGGCAGTGGCGCCATGGTATATCAGCGCCCATCCGAACGCCGGACTGCCTAACGAGATGGGACAGTATGACGAGACGGCTGAGAGTATGGCTCCGAAAATCAAGGAGTTCCTCGACGAGGGACTGGTCAATATTATCGGCGGTTGCTGTGGTACTTCGCCTGAATTTATCGCCAGTTACAACCGTATGGCGCAGGGGGTGAAACCGCATCAGGTGACAGCCAAACCGGACACCATGTGGCTCTCTGGACTTGATCTGCTTGATGTGGACGACTCCGTGAAACTTCCGATGGATGCGTCAAGATTCGTCAACGTGGGCGAGCGATGCAATGTGGCGGGTAGCCGCAAGTTCCTCCGACTCATCAATGAAAAACAGTATGAGGAGGCGTTGGATATCGCCCGCAAGCAGGTGGCCGACGGAGCTGCTGTCGTGGATGTCAACATGGATGACGGTCTGCTGGATGCCAAGGTGGAAATGGTCAACTTCCTCAATATGATAGCTGCTGAACCTGAAATCGCCAAGGTGCCTATCATGATTGACTCCTCAAAATGGGACGTCATCGTTGCCGGACTGAAGTGTTGTCAGGGTAAGTGCATCGTCAACTCCATCTCGCTCAAGGAAGGTGAGGAGAAGTTTATCTCCCACGCCCGTGATGTGATGAGATACGGAGCTGCCGTGGTGGTGATGTGTTTCGATGAAATCGGGCAGGCTACTACCTTTGAGCGCCGTATTGAGATAGCCGAGAGGGCCTATCGCATCCTCGTGGATAAGGTGGGAATGAATCCGCTCGACATCATCTTCGACCCGAATGTGCTGGCCATCGCTACGGGTATGGAGGAGCACGACAACTATGCCGTGGAGTTTATCCGCGCTACGGAATGGATCCACCAGCATCTGCCTGGTGCCCATGTGAGCGGTGGTGTGAGCAACCTCTCTTTCTCCTTCCGTGGCAATACTTATATCCGCGAGGCTATCCATGCCGTTTTCCTTCATCATGCCCAGTTGGTGGGTATGGACTTCGGTATCGTAAATGCCAAAGCCAGAAAGGATTACGCCAAATTGCCTGAAGCACAGCGTGAACTCATCGAGGACGTGGTGCTCAACCGCAGAAAGGGTGCTGCCGACGAACTGATAGACCTGGCTAATGAGATCAAGGAACAGATGGATGCTGCCAAGGCTGCTGCCAAGGCGGGGGATGCGCCCGTGGCTAAACCGGCTGCTCCGGAATGGCGCAAGGAACCGGTGGAGAGCCGCTTGAAATATGCCCTGCGCAAGGGTATCACGGAGTTCCTGCAGAAAGATATTGATGAGGCTCTCGCCAAATATCCGCATGCCGTGAATGTGATCGAGGGACCGCTGATGGACGGTATGAACGAAGTGGGTGATCTCTTCGGTGAAGGAAAGATGTTCCTGCCACAGGTGGTCAAGACCGCACGTACGATGAAAGCGGCTGTTTCTATCCTCCAACCGCATATCGAGGCGGAGAATACGGGCAGTTCTACCAAGGCTGGCAAGGTGGTGATGGCTACCGTGAAGGGTGATGTGCATGATATCGGAAAGAACATCGTCTGTGTGGTGATGTCGTGCAATAACTTTGATGTCATCGACTTAGGTGTGATGGTTCCTGCCGAACAGATTATCAAGAAGGCTATCGAGGAAAAGGTGGATGCCATCGGATTGAGCGGACTGATTACGCCGTCACTCGATGAAATGGTGCATGTGGCTCACGAGATGCAGAAAGCGGGTCTGCGCATCCCTATCATGGTGGGCGGTGCTACTACCAGCGAACTGCACGTGGCGCTCAAGATAGCTCCGGAATACGCCGGTCCGGTGGTCTGGGTGAAAGATGCGAGTCTGAATGCTGGCATCTGTACCCGCCTCTTTGATAAGGTGGAAGGTCCGAAATTCGTGAAGGAACTGGACGACAAGTATGCTAAGATGAGGGCGGAATATCATGAACAGCAGCAGAAACTCGCCAGCCTCGATGAAGCCCGCAAGAATAAGTTGAACTTGTTTGAATAAGACGCAGAATTTAGTAGATAAATACTGAATTCATCAGATAAATACAGGATACGAAAGAGTTGATATAGAAAACGTTAGAGAAAATATAGTTATGATTAAAACGGTGATTTTTGACATGGGCGGCGTGATCATCACACTCAACCATGATGAAGCAGTGAGGCGTTTCAGTGCATTGGGGCTGCAGAAGGCTGATGAAGTTTTGAACCCTTATTGCCAGGCTGGCATCTTCGGCGACCTGGAGGAGGGAAAACTGAGTCTTGAAGAATATCAGGAGGCCCTGGAGAAGATGGTGGGCAGAAAACTGTCTTTTGATGAAGTGCGCCATTGCTGGTTGGGTTATGCAGCTGATGTGCCTGCCAATAAGTTGGCTGCTCTCCGCAAGTTGAAAGAGGAAGGCTATCGTGTGATTCTCCTCTCCAATACCAATCCCTACATGAGTTCCTGGACAGACAGCACGGAATTCTCTGGTGACGGCCATGCCATCGGTGAGTATTTTGATGCCCTGTATCGCAGTTATGAGGTGAAGTTAATGAAACCGGATGATCGCTTCTTCCGCTATGTGCTCACTCAGGAAAAAATTCTCCCAGAAGATGTGCTCTTTGTAGATGATGGTCCGCGCAACTGCGCTGCTGCCAGCGAACTCGGTATCCGCACCTATTGTCCGCAGAATGGGGCAGACTGGACAGAGGAAATCTACAAGTTTCTGAAATAGAATGCTGTAAGTATCTGAAAAAAGATAAATATTATTGCAATTATTTTGTACTCTGCTTGAAATGTTGTACTTTTGCAGATGTAAATAGAAATAATGGGTGGACCTGATGGGGCTGCCGCGATAAAATTAAACGAAATGGTTATTAAAAAAAGAAGATGGCATTGCTTGCCGGGTCAGCCTCTGACCGACCTTGATAAGCAGGTGATGTTTTGGGAAAATAAGGGCAAATTGGTGCCTACTCGTGATTTGATCAAGACTCCAGAACAGATTGAGGGTATCCGTAAGAGCGGTGTCGTCAATACGGGTTGTCTTGATGCGGTGGCTGAAGCTATCCGCCCAGGTATGAACACGCAGGAGATCGACGACATCTGTATGCAGTACTGCAAGGATCATGACGCCATACCTGCCTGTCTCAATTACGAGGGTTATCCTAAGAGTGTTTGTACGAGTATCAATGAGGTGGTTTGCCACGGAATTCCTAAGGAGGAAGACGTGCTCCAGGAGGGCGATATTGTCAATGTGGATATGACTACCATCGTGGATGGCTATTATGCCGACGCTTCCCGTATGTTTATCATCGGTAAGACGACTCCAGAGAAGGAGCAGCTGGTGAGAGTGGCCAAGGAATGCCTCGAAATCGGTGCTGAAGCTGCCAAGCCATACAGTTTTGTGGGCGACATCGGTCATGCTATCGAGAATCACTGCAAGAAATACGGTTATGGAGTGGTGCGCGATCTCTGTGGGCATGGCGTGGGCTGCGAGTTCCACGAAGAGCCGGAGGTGCTTCACTACGGTCATAAGGGTACCGGTATGCTGCTCGTTCCGGGTATGGTATTCACCATCGAACCAATGATCAACATGGGTACCTGGAAGGTGTTCATCGATGCGGACGATCCATACGGATGGGAGGTTATCACAGGCGATGAAAAACCATCTGCACAGTGGGAGCATACCTTCGTGATGACAGAACACGGCGTAGAGGTGCTGACCTACTAAAGAATACTCACCATAATATATACTCATCATTATATATAATTAAGGTGTAAGAATCTGTGAGGATCAGTAGGATTCGATATAATGGTGTAAGAATCAATATAATAAGGTGTATAAAATCATGGAAGAAAACGAAAAGAAGGATATATATATATTGGGTATTGAGAGCAGCTGCGATGATACCTCGGCTGCTGTCTTGAGAAATGGAGTGCTGTTGAGTAATGTTACGGCTTCACAGGAGGTGCATCGCGCTTATGGTGGTGTGGTTCCAGAACTGGCTTCGCGTGCGCATCAGCAGAATGTGGTTCCTGTGGTCGATCAGGCTATCAAGCGTGCCGGCATCACCAAGGAAGACCTGAGTGCAGTGGCCTTTACGAGAGGTCCCGGTCTGATGGGTTCATTGCTCGTAGGTGTCAGCTTTGCCAAGGGACTCGCCCGCTCGCTCAACATTCCTCTGATTGATGTCAATCACTTGCAGGGACACGTGATGGCGCATTTCATCAAGGAAAGTGATGACGACCAGACGGCTCCTCCGTTCCCTTTCATCTGTCTTCTTGTTTCGGGTGGAAACTCCCAGATTGTGAAGGTGAATGCGTACAATGATATGCAGGTGCTCGGTCAGACCATCGATGATGCTGCTGGCGAGGCTATCGACAAATGTGCCAAGGTGCTGGAGTGGGGGTATCCGGGTGGTCCTATCGTAGATAAATACGCAAGACAGGGCAATCCGAAGGCTTTCTCTTTTGCTGAACCGCATATCCCGGGACTCAACTATAGTTTCTCTGGCTTCAAGACCAGTTTCCTCTACAGTCTCCGCAAATGGGTGGCAGACGATCCTGATTTCGTAGAGAAAAACAAGTTCGACCTGGCTGCCAGCATCGAGTTTACTATCGTGGATATCCTGATGAAGAAGCTCCGCATGGCAGTGAAGCAGACGGGTATCACCCACGTGGCTGTTGCGGGAGGTGTTTCTGCCAACAATGGTTTGCGCAATGCCTTTCATGATCATGCTAAGCGCTTCGGATGGACCATCTATATTCCGAAGTTCAGTTATACGACTGATAATGCAGCGATGATAGGATGCGTGGGCACGTTTAAGTATCGTGATAAGGACTTCGCAACCATAGACTTGCCTGCGTTCTCTAAAGTAACGTTCAAATAGTTTTTTTATATTAAATATGGAATTTGAAAGTAAGATTTTGAGTAAGAGCATCTCAGAGATGCTATACAATAGTGATAAGACTTTGGGTACGGCAGAGAGTTGCACTGGCGGCCGTATCGCTGAGGCTATCATTGCAGTACCTGGTGCGAGCAACTACTTCAAGGGTGGTATCGTTTCCTATACCAATGAGGTGAAGGAGAACCTGCTCGGTGTGAGCCATGAGGTGCTTGAGAAGCAGACTGCCGTTTGTGAGGAAGTGGCTAAGGAAATGGTGATCGGTGCCATCAATGCCCTTCATGTGGATTATGCTATTTCTGCTACGGGTATAGCTGGTCCTGCCGGAGGTACTTTGGAGAATCCTGTGGGCACCATCTGGATAGGCTATGGCAGCAAGGATGATGTGCGCACTCTGAAACTCACAGACGATTTCGGTCGTGACATCAATCTCGCCATCGCTACCAATACGGCGTTGAAGTCTATGTTCGCTTTCCTCAAGGAGCATGAAGAGGATTTGAAGAAAGATTAAATTCTTCTTCTATTAAGATATTAGAAAATATTAGAGGATGTGTCATAAGTTCATGGCACATCCTCTTTTTTCATTTCTTCGAAGTTTTTTTCATCGGATTTCACGGATGAATCGGAGGCGTTCTTGCTTATCGGATTACTCACGGATTTTCGCGGATATTTAGCCTCTGGCCAATGGCTGGCGCCCGAAATATTCCCTTATTGTTTTTGTCACGCAGATTTCGCAGATGACGCAGATTTTTCTTCGTAGAAGTTTTTTTGTCCCACAGATTTCACAGATGACGCAGATTTTTCTTCGTGGGATATTTTCCATTCTCTGGGGGTATCTGTAACGACCGAGTAGGTCGTCTCCGCGTAAATCCGTGAGTAATCGCCTTAGCAGGAAAACTCCGAATAAATTTCTGTTTCATCCGATGAATAAAATAGTAATATAGACGACCTATGACGCAACTCCTTTTCCTTTTATGTTGAAGTGAAAAATAGGGAAATGAGACGAAAAAGGAAAGGGAAAAGCAAAAAAAACTTAAAAGTTGGACTTCTGCAAAGGAATATTTTGTATATACGAGAATTATTTGTAATTTTGCACTCTGTTTGGAATAGGTATCAATTAACGAATTAGAAAATTAAAGATAGAAATGTCTAAGATTTGTCAAATTACAGGTAAGAAGGCACAGTTAGGTTGCAATGTGTCTCACTCAAAGCACCGTACAAAGAGAAGCTTTGACGTTAACCTCTTCAGCAAGAAATTCTACTATGTAGAAGAAGAGTGCTGGATTAGCCTTAAGATCAGCGCTGCTGGTCTTCGTCTCATTAACAAGGTAGGTCTTGACGCTGCCCTGAAGCAGGCTGTGTCTAAGGGTTACGTAGATTGGAAAGACATTAAAGTAATAGGAGAATAATATCATGGCAAAGAAAGCAAAAGGTAATAGAGTACAAGTTATCCTCGAGTGCACTGAGCATAAGAACAGTGGTATGCCAGGTACAAGCCGTTACGTGACTACAAAGAATCGTAAGAACACTCCTGAGCGTCTTGAGTTGATGAAGTACAACCCAATCCTTAAGAAGATGACTCTTCACAAGGAGATTAAGTAAGCTCGCTTACAAGTTTATAAACAATTTTATCAATTAAATAGACTATGGCAAAGAAAGCGGTCGCTACCCTCCACGAAGGTAACATGGATGGTCGCGCATATACAAAGGTTATCAAGATGGTTAAGAGCCCTAAGACTGGTGCTTACATTTTCGATGAGAAGATGGTACCTAACGAGGCTGTTAAGGATTTCTTCAAGGACTAATCATTTAGTACTTAATATATTCATGGGTCGTAACTCTACCGAGTTGCGACCTTTTTTTTTCCTTCCTTTTCCTTTCCTTCTCCTTCCTCATTTCTCATTCTTTAATCTTTCTCATTTGTCATTTCTCCTTGTTTCTATGAAAAAGTTGCAATATAATTTGGTGTTGTTAGCTTTTTCTATTATCTTTGCAGAAAATATTATATCTTATGGGATTATTCGGTTTTTTTAATAATAAGAAAAAGGAAACTCTCGACAAAGGACTCGAGAAAACCAAGGAGAGTGTATTCAGTAAGTTGGCACGTGCTGTAGCAGGTAAATCAACCGTTGATGATGATGTACTCGACAATCTGGAGGAGGTTTTGATTACCTCTGATGTCGGTGTGGAGACTACGGTGAAAATCATCCGCCGCATCGAAGAGAGAGTTGCTCGTGATAAGTACGTTTCTACCTCTGAACTTGACAGAATCCTCCGCGAGGAAATCGCTAATCTGCTCTCTGAAAATCATTCTGATGATAATGACGATTGGGATTTGCCTTCCGATCACAAACCTTATGTCATTCTCGTTGTCGGTGTGAATGGTGTGGGTAAAACTACTACCATCGGCAAGTTGGCTTACCAGTTTAAGAAGGCTGGCAAAAAGGTTTATCTCGGTGCCGCTGATACCTTCCGTGCAGCTGCAGTTGAGCAGATCTGCATCTGGGGAGAGAGAGTTGGGGTGCCTGTGGTGAAGCAACAGATGGGTTCCGATCCTGCTTCTGTTGCCTTCGATACCCTCCAGAGTGCTAAGGCTAATGGCGCCGACGTGGTGCTGATTGATACTGCCGGACGACTGCACAACAAGGTGGGACTGATGAATGAGCTCAAGAAAATCAAGGATGTCATGAAGAAGGTTTTGCCTGAGGCTCCTGATGAGGTGATGCTCGTGCTCGATGGCAGTACCGGACAGAATGCGTTTGAGCAGGCTAAGCAGTTTGCCGCAGTCACTAACATTACATCCTTGGCTATCACCAAACTTGATGGTACTGCCAAAGGTGGTGTGGTAATCGGGATCTCAGACCAGTTGAAGGTGCCTGTGAAGTACATCGGACTGGGTGAGGGAATGGAGGATATGCAGCTCTTCAATAAGAAAGAATTTGTAGATTCTCTCTTCAAGAAAGACTAAGTCCTCTTTCTAATGACAAGGACTATTTTCAGTGAAATACAAAGACGCGTCTGTCTTTCTTCTCTCTATATAAACGGATCAAGATCCTCTCTATAAGACGGCTTGGTGATTTTCAAAAATTAGAAATAAAACGGTAGATTAAGAAAACGTGAAAAAGAACGAAATCGATATAATTACGATGGGCTGCTCCAAAAATCTGGTGGACAGCGAGTTGCTGATGAAGCAGTTTGAGGCAAACGGCTATCACTGCGTGCATGATTCCAAGCACCCACAGGGTGAAATCGCAGTCATCAATACTTGCGGATTCATCGGGGATGCCAAGCAGGAAAGCATTGATACGATTCTGGAATTTGTGCAGCGCAAGCAAGAAGGTAAGGTTAGAAAACTCTATGTCATGGGTTGTCTCTCACAGCGTTATCAGAAAGAACTTGAAGCTGAAATTCCTGAAGTTGATAAGTTTTACGGCAAGTATAACTACAAGCTTCTTCTCTGTGAACTGGGAAAGGCTGAGGTGCCTGCTTGTAATGGTCGTCGCCATCTCACCACACCACGACACTATGCTTACGTGAAGATTTCCGAAGGATGCGACCGCCATTGCGCCTATTGCGCTATTCCGATTATTACTGGCAAGCACGTAAGCCGCCCAAAGGAGGAAATCCTGCAGGAAGTTCGCGAAATGGTAGCGGATGGTGTGAAGGAATTCCAGATTATCGCCCAGGAACTTACCTATTATGGGCTTGATATCGATGGTAAGCATCATATCACGGATTTGATTTCCGACATGGCTGATATCCCTGGTGTCAAGTGGATTCGCCTGCATTATGCTTATCCAAACCAGTTCCCGATGGATTTGCTTGATGTGATGCGCGAAAAGCCAAATGTCTGCAAGTATCTCGATATCGCACTGCAGCATATCAGTGACCATATGCTCGACCGTATGCATCGCCATGTGACCAAGAAGGAGACGATGGAACTGGTACAGGCTATCAGAGAAAAAGTGCCGGGCATTCATATCCGAACCACTCTGCTCGTCGGTTTCCCGGGAGAAACTGAGGAGGATTTTCAGGAACTGATGGAGTTCGTGAAATGGGCGAAGTTTGAGCGCATGGGTGCTTTCGCTTATTCTGAAGAGGAAGGTACCTACAGTGCCAAGCATTATGAAGATGATGTTCCGGAGGAAGTGAAGCAGAGCAGACTGGATCAGTTGATGGCGCTTCAGCAGGATATCAGTGCTGAAGTGGAAGCTGAAAAGGTGGGCAAGGTGCTCAAGGTCATCATCGATCGCAAGGAAGGCGACTATTACATCGGTAGAACGGAATTCTGCTCTCCTGAGGTGGATCCTGAGGTGCTGATTCCTGCCACCAAGCGACTGAGAGTGGGTAACTTCTATGACGTGAAGATTACTTCAAGTGAAGAGTTTGATCTGTATGGAGAATTGGTCTAAGGATCTTTTATGGAGAATTGATATAAGATGAACAATAAACAATACATCGCTGAGCTGGCTCGCAAAACCGGTTTCTCACAGGAGGATACTCAACGCCTTGTGAGAAAGGTGATTGATGCGATGATAACTCAGTTTGAAGAGGGCGAACAGGTGACGATTCCTGATTTCGGCACCTTTGAGGTGAAGAAACGACTGGAGCGCGTAGTGGTCAATCCGCTTACGAAGAAGCGCCAGCTGGTTCCTCCGAAACTTGTGCTCGGATTCCGACCGGTTGCTTCCGTCAAGGAAAAAATAAATAATGGAGTGGAGGAAGATGAGTAAGTCGAGTTTGTCTGTTTTGGCTAAGGCTGTTGCCAGCAAGCATGGACTTACCCAGGCTGAGGCTGAGCGCTTTATTGCCACCATGTTTGAGGTTGCTGGTGACGGCATCCAGGAGGACAAGTTGCTGAAAATGAAGTGGCTGGGTACCTTCAAGATTACTTCCGTGAAAGATAGGGAGAGCGTGGATGTCAATACCGGTGAGCGAATCCTGATAGAGGGGCGCGATAAGATTTCTTTTACTCCGGATAATATCTTGAAGGAAATCATCAACAAACCTTTTGCCCAATTCGAAACCGTTGTGGTGAATGATGGTATCGATTTCTCTGATATTGACGAGAAATTCGCCAATATGGAAAGGGAAGAAGAGGAACTGCAGCTTCAGAAAGAGCAGGAATGCCATGATGAAGAGGTGGCTCAAGAGGAGCAGAATGCTGCGGAACAGCCTCAGAAAGAAGATCTGTCTCAGGAGGAAGAGCAGCCTCGGGAGGAAGAGCATTCTCAGGAGGTTGAACTGAATGAAGATTTGTCTCAGGAGGCAAAGAAGTCTCAAGAGAGTCTGTTGGATGCAGAGTTGCAGTCTCAGGAAGGTGGACAGAAGGATGAACTATCTCAGGAAGTGAATACTCCGATTTCAGAAGAAACGGTTGCTTTGTCTTCAGAATTGAAAAACGCTGAGATATCAGAAGATGATATTTCTGAGACTTCAGATGATACTATTTCTAAGACTGAAGAAAACGGTATTCCGGAAGAAGTTGGAATGCTGATTTCTCATTTTAAGAAAAATGAATCTGAAGCAGAAGAAATAGAAAAGGTGGAAGAAGCTAAAGTTAAAGAAGAGGCAGAAGTCCCAAAAGCAGCAGAAGCCCACGTTGAGAAAACGCCTGAAGAGGCGAAGGTTGTCGTTTCGCAATCGAATGTGGAGAACAAGAAGCAGCCAGAATATGCCGAGACACTCGATGAAGACGAAGCTTATGCTTCAGACCGTCACCATTTCGTGATACCAAAATATGTGGTCGCCTTGGTATCTGTGGTCTTTGTTGCTCTGTTGGGTGGTCTATGCTGGTTTGCCTTTATTTACGGCAAAATGCAGGCTCGACAAGAGCAGATGGAGATGCAGTTGAAGGCTATCAAACCTCAGCCTCAACCAAAACCTAAGCCAAAGGTAGTTGCTCCTGTGGATACAGCGAAGTCTGTTGCTTCCTCGGATGATAAAACTGACGCAGCGAACGCTCTGGCTAATGGTGCTCAGGCAAACAATGAGCAGACAGACCATGCTCAGTTGGCAATGAAGAAAAAGGCCAAGCAGGACAGTATCCGGATGGCTCAAGCTAATAATGCCGTGAAAATGGCTGAAAAGGCTTCTGTATATCTCAACGATCCTCGCATAAGAACAGGCGCTTATCGTATTGTGGGTGAAGAAAAGACCGTGACGGCTAAGAGTGGTCAGACTTTAGTAGGATTGAGTAAACTCTATTTGGGGCCTGGCATGGAATGCTATATGCAGGCCATTAACGGATGTTCTGAGATAAAACCGGGACAGAAAGTGAAGATTCCAAAGCTGGAACTGAAAAGAAAAGGAAAAAAGAATTAAATCTGCAATGATACTGAATCTATTTTCATGATAGGATATAAAATTCCCCCGCTTCATCAGAATCAAGCGATTCTTGTGGAGCGGGGGATTTCTTTTTCTTCTTGGATTAAGTTTTATAATTCAAAAATACCCTTCAGGGCAGCGCGAGCAATCTTCTCGTATTCTTCACCGAGGTCAGCAAAGCGCAATACACAGTTGGCAGCAGCATGCTTGATACCCATATTATCGCCTTGTAAGGCAACTGCAGCCTGGTCGAGAAACTCATTGATGCCTCTCTCGTTAGCTTCCTGTCCGTTGGCGAAAAGTCTTGCCAATAGTTGGAATCCTGCTATCTCATAAAGCGTCTTGTCTGTGGCAATCCACTCATAGGCAATGGCAGGAGCATAATCCACATGCTGCAGAAGATTGAATGCCAGCATCTCAGCCATTTCCTGGCTCTTGACCTGTTCCATCCAAATGTCTGTGATTTCTGGCAGCATCTTCTCTGCCGGCATGATGAGGGTGGCAAGAATCTTGCATTCACGGATGTCTTCCTTCCAGAGTTCAATGGCCAGTTCATAATCCTTGCCATATTCCAAGGCCATCTTCTTCAGTTCTATGAAAGGTACGCCCCAGTTGATCTTATAGCCTAAGCCTTTCTGGGTCATCGACTGAGAGGTTGGACCACTCATTAAGAGGCGAAAACTTCGCTTGATCTTCATCAGCTTCTGATGAGTTTCTTCATTCATGTTTATTTCCTTTTAGAGTTTCTTTACTGATCTGATTCCAGCTTTCTGCTACAGTTTCATCACTTCGCAGAACATGCCGTCAAACTGTTCTTCGATTCCCTTTGGTTCTTCCTTGAAGATACCATAGAGGGCACTTCCGCTACCGCTCATGGAGGCGTAGACTGCACCTTGGTCGTAAAGTTTCTGCTTGATGGCTGCCAGTTCAGGGTGCATCTTGAAGATAGGTTCCTCGAAATCATTGACTAGTTCTTCTTTCCAGGTTTCTATCGGTTGGCGCACGATATCACGGCAGCTCTTGGCTGGTTTCTTTGGGGTGATGGCACTGTAAGCCTCCTTGGTGCTTACGGCAACGTCAGGTTTTACGACGCAAAGATAGTATCCATACAGATTGCCATCAGGACCATCTGCAGGCATCAGCACATCTCCGATACCCTCCGCATAAGCAGGTTCTGCTTCGATAAAGAAAGCACAGTCGGCACCCAGTCGGGCTGCATAACGTTCCATTTCCGGATTACCGATATTGAGACGGAAACGCTCATCGAGAAGTCTGATCATGAAGGCTGCATCCGAAGAACCGCCGCCAAGACCGGCTTGAGAGGGGATATGCTTGTGGAGGTGAGTGTGAATGCGTTGCAACTGGTAGTCGGCTGCCAGAATATGGTAAGCCTTTACCACCAGATTTTTCTGCTTATCACAATCCACAGCATTGCCTGTCACCTTCAGGTCGCAGGCAGTATCGCTCGGAAATTTCTCATCCATGTATTTGATTTCCAATGCATCATACAGTGGGATGGGATAGAAGACGGTTTCCAGATTATGGTAACCATCCTCTCTTTTGCTTACGATGTTCAAGCCAAGGTTGATCTTGGCACATGGAAAAACAATCATAGGCTATTTCTTTTTGAATTACTTGGCAGCCTTGCGGAATGTCTCGTTGTTAACTACGATCTTGCCTTCCTCAACATCGATGATTGCCTGATCCTTGATATCTGTATCCATACCCTTGCTTGCGAGCATGATGTTTGCTTCAGAACCCTGTGGCTGTACCATGAACTCCCACTTGTAGTAGTTCTTCTTGTAGTTCTTTGTGGTAACAGTAAAGTCGCTGTTCAAAGTGATGACTGTCTTCTGGTCAAGACTTGCATAGTCACCTGCAGCCTTCTGCTGGAATGCAGAGTCTGTGATTACTTCTACTTCTACTTTAGCAGGTTTTGCTGTAGTTTCTGCCTTTTTGTTGCCGCAAGATGCTGCGAATACCAACATGCCCATGCAGAGGGCCATCATAATTGACTTTTTCATACGTTAAAGATTTTGTGTAACTAAATTATTGTTGCTTAAATTTAACTCTTAATTGATGTAAGCTAAGATTCCACTGACTGTCAGCATCACCCAAATGGAAATAAGTCCTGTATATATCGGATATCTCTGATATTTGAGTTGCATGCCACCCGGCTTAAACTTGTCTGTATAGTTTCTTGCGAAATATCGGAAGACATAGTATGAAGCCGTAGCCGTAATCAGTCCAATGAGCATGCCCACAAAGAGATCGCCTGGATAATGCACTCCGAGATAGATGCGGGAGTAGCTCATCATCAGCGCCCATATGGTGAGGAATACCGTCAGCTTGGTGCGCTTCACCAGAAACATTGCAAAGAATGCCATACTCCAGGCGTTGGCTGAGTGGGAGGACGGAAATCCATATCTGCCACCGCGATACCCGAATACGACATGCACCATCGGCGAGATCGGATTGTCGGGGTTGCTTGGTCGCATGCGCCCTATCATCGGTTTGAGGAGAGTAGAGGCTGTCTGGTCGCAGATGAATATAATGGCGACGATGACCAGCAGACAAGTGACTGTTTCCTTGATATGGAAATTGCGCAGCATCACATACAGGAAGCTTGCGTAGAATGGTATCCAGACAAACCTGTCAGAATACATGGTCATGAAGTAATCCCAATAATGGTTGTGGAGACCATTGAAATACAGGAATATATTTGTGTCTATTTGATTCAGATAATTAATGATTCCGTTCATGTTTAAGTTTTATTTTGTACTGATGTCATCGTAAAGTTTCTGCAGGTAGGCCTGGCCGCGTTTCAGGTTATAGCCTTTCTTGCCCTTGTCATACACTATTTTCCCTGCCTTGTTGTCATATATGATTGAGTTTTCTTCTGTGACGACCCCAAAGGCATCCGGCACGGTGAAGAAGGCAAATTTCGGTGTGGCATCGCTCAGCATGTTCTTGGAGAACAGGAAGTCATCGTGCTTGATACCCAACTGTCCTAAGAGCGTAGCTGCAATGTCGTGCTGGGTTCCTATCAGATTGATCTTCATAGGTTTGGCGATGGCGCCACCGGCTATGATAAGCGGTATCTGATAGCGGCTTCTGTCGAAATTGTCCAGATGCTCTTTATATGCTCCCACATGGTCTGGCACCAACACTACGATCGTGTTCTTCCAGCGTGGCAGTTTACTGTATTGCCTGATGATGCTTCCCACCACACTGTCTGTATATGCGAAGGCATTGAGTCGCTGGTCTTTCAGTCTGCGGTAAGGCACTTCGAAAGGCTCATGACTGCTGGAGGTCTGGAAAACTCTGAATTTCGGAGCTCCGTTCTGCTCCTTTCGGATGTCATCCATCAGTCTGTTGGCTACCAGATGATCGTGAACGCCCCATTTGCTGAGCTTTTCATCTATTGGGAAATCTGCATCCGAGATGATCTTCTGGAACCCCTGTGATATCAGGTAGGAACGCTGGTTGGCGAAATCCACATCTCCTCCATAATAATAAGAGGTCTGATAATGACGCTGGTTGACCAATGATCTGGCGATGGAAGGCAGATGGGCTGTCTTGGCAGGATACCTCATGATGCTGGTAGTAGGCTGCGCTGGATAACCGCTCAGGATGGAAACCAGTCCTCTATCGGTGCGGAAACTGTTGGCATAGAACCGGGTGAAGAGTATACTCTGGCAGGCTATTGAGTCCAGTTGTACAGCCACATCCTTCTGTGTTCCCATAGACGGCATGAGGTCGCTGGCGAAGCTTTCCATGATCACGAGAAGTATATCGGGTGTTCCCCTCATGGCTTCTGGCTTGAGCAGTGGATAAGTATTTTCATCGCTTTGACTGGTCATGGTGGCGAAAATCTTATTTGCTTCCTTCTCGTCCATGAAGCGATACTGCTCAGCGAAATTCTCCTGATGAGCAAGAGACTCCATCAGACTGAACATCGGGTTCACTGCCGAATGGTTTACGTAACTATTCTGACTGAAATATACTTTGCCGGTATTGGCGGTAGAAACCGTTACGCCTCCTCTGATAGGAAGAAATAGCAGGCCTGTAAGCAGCAACATGATGATGGAAGTGCGCCCACGGTGTCTGTCAAAATCACTTGATGTACTATATGGTCGGCTATAAGAACCATATCTGCGCTTTTTCTTTTCCCTGATGGTCAGCGAGAGCATGAACCAGATGGCTACAGCACAGAGTATCAGACAGATAAATCCTAACAGGTCCACCCAGATGCTTGTGCTGGCAAAGGCATCGGCAGGTGACGTGAAGAAATAGAAGAGCGGAGTACTGTCCAAAGGAAAATTCCAATAGGGATACAGGGCTATGTTGAGCACAAAGCAGAAACTCATAAACACAGCAATGATGCCAAAATAGGTGGAGAATACAGGACGTATGATTTCTTCCTTGATCCAGATAGAGGCAAGAAGCAGCAGGGCAGGGATGGCCGTAAGGTATCCCGCCATGGAGAGGTCCAGCTGCAAACCGTGCCAGATGACGGCCAGCATAGTACTGAATGGATTTTCCAAAGGCTGGGCTGCTGATGCATGAGTTAGAAGCATGAACAATGGCTTCTGCAGCACAAACAGCACTACCAATATGAGATATATCTTGAAAAAACGCTTAATCTGTTTCATTCTGCCAAATTTAATAGCTGTTACACATTATTATATGTTATAATATACCTATTTATAATCCATACACATGTAGGCTTGTGATATACTAAGATGATGTCTGAGTAAATCACATGTTGTATATCATTCATCATAGATATATTTTTAGATATTCAACAAGCCATAATATGGCTCGTATTTTCTGCAAAATTACTCAATTTCTTTCATATAAGCAATTTATTTGACTTAAATTTCAAAAAAGAGTAAAAAAAATTTGGATGTTTAGCGAAAAAAGACTATCTTTGCGAAAGAAACAAACAAATTTTATGATATTAACAACATAACATTATGGCTAAGTATAATATTACCCCCAAGAAAGAAAAGAATGCGCGATACAAAACGCTTCTGAGTGAAGAGACTAAAGACCGCTTACGTGATGAGATTTTGAGAATTGTAGTTACTGAAGGTAAATACAAGGACAAAGATTATAATACACGTAAGTTGGCAGAGGATTTGCATACCAATTCAAGATATGTATCTGCTGTTTGTGCTACTCGTTTCCACAAGAACTATCCTGAGTTGGTAAATGATTACCGTGTGAACGATGCAATGTCACTTTTGACGGACAAGCGCTATCTGAACATGACTATTGAGGACATTGCTGAGATGGCTGGTTTCAGCACTCGTCAGAGTTTCTACTCTAATTTCTACAAGCGTCTGGGTGTTACACCACGCCAGTATCGCCTGGATCACATTACCAAGTAGATGTGAATAATTCTGGGGAACATATCTTGCAAAATTCGCGCTTTAAGCAGAAATAATATTTTTCTATAGAATAAAAGCCAATTGGTTGCATTTCTGTTGTTGAAATACGGCCAATTGGCTTTTGTGTTTTTATTCAATCGTAATCTGATGAATAAAGACTATGATTTCTTTCAAAAGGGAATTATTCTGTTTTGTGATAGACTCATATATTAAATCCCTTTATTTCAGATTGCAATTACTTTCTCAAGAAGCTCTTGAGGATTTTGGTCTTTGCATTTTTCCCAATCTTTCGAATTGCCTTGTCTCTGATCTGTCTTACTCTTTCCCGTTTCAGATTCATATCTTCTGCGATTTCAGCCAGAGTGATATGGGCGATGCCTATTCCATAGAATTTTCGGATGATTTCCCGTTCTCTTTCATTCAATGTGGCGATGCAGTTCTGCAAGTCGTCCATCATCTGTTGGAATACGGTGCTCTCGTCTGCTATCAGGGCATCTTTGTTGATTAGAATGTCGAGTAGGGTATAGTGAGTGCCCTCGCTCAGTGGAGCATCAATAGATACTGCGATGTTTGCAGAACGTGTCATCAACTTGCGGTCGCTTTTAGGAACACGGCAGACACCGCTTTGCTGCGTGATGGCCTGTTCCATAGCCTTGCGGATGAATGGGGCTGCATAACCTACGAAATTGGTGCCTCGGTCGGCTTCAAACTTCTGGGCAGCCTGCAGCATGGCGATGTAGCCTTCGCTTACCAAATCGTCGAATTCCACACCTTTACCCACATATTTGTTGGCTACTGATTTCACGAAGTTGAGGTTCTCGCCAACTAATTTTTCTATATTGTTTTCTTTCATAATCCTGTTTCTTTGGTTTCGTATGGCAAAAATACTATTATTTTTTTATACTCCCAAATTTTAATCCCAAAAAATGAGAGAATGAAGGGATTATTATATTCGTAGGCAGATTGGAGGTTGCACAACAAAACGAGGGCTTGCCAGTTTCCCGACAAGCCCTCTCGAATTCTTCATCTTATTACTTATACTCAAAAATCTGTTTCCTAACATGAACTCTCTTATATCAGGTACAAATTAATGAGATATGTAATGTATTATTTGAAATATCTCTTGTAGAGACCAGCGAAGCCTGCACAGTGGCGAGCCTCATCCTTAGCCATCTCATGTACTGTATCGTGGATTGCATCAGAACCCTGCTCCTTAGCCAACTTGGCAATGCGGAACTTGTCCTCGCAAGCGCCCTTTTCTGCTGCGATACGTGCCTCAAGGTTGCTCTTGGTATCACCCAAAACCTCACCGAGAAGCTCTGCAAAGCGAGAAGCGTGATCAGCCTCCTCGAAAGCATAACGCTTGTAAGCCTCTGCGATTTCTGGATAACCCTCACGGTCTGCCTGGCGTGCCATAGCGAGATACATACCAACCTCACCGCACTCGCCGTTGAAATGGTCCTTCAAACCCTTGATTACGTCCTCGTTGACGCCATCCTTATAAGCCTGACCCAGTACGTGAACAGTTGCGAAAGTCAAATCATCGTCAACTGCACTTTCCATCTCCTTGAACTTGTCAGCTGGAGCCTTACAGATAGGGCACTTCTCTGGTGCTTCTGTTCCTTCATAGATATATCCACATACGGTGCAAATAAATTTCTTTTTCATAATGTTCTTGTTTTATAAGTTAATAATTCTATTTCTGTTTTTGTATATACTATATAATATAATGTGTCAATGTGATGTCTGGCGGTAGCTCTGCTTATTTTGCCTAGCACTTCTTTTCCTTGTTGAACTTAACGCAATCAGCGCAAATTCCTTTGTAGTAGAGCTGCTGTTCATCTACGATGTTCCCTTCTATCACCTTTCGTCTTGTCGTCTTGGGTGCCTTCTCATCGAAGAGGTCAATCACTTTTCCACATTTCTTGCAGAAGAAATGAACATGAGGAGTTGTGTTTCCGTCGTAACACACACGATGCTCGTCAATGGTAATCATTTGAGCAGCATTTTTCTCGCTCATCATTCTCAGCGTATTATATATTGTAGTCTTGCTGAGGGTAGGTATAGTTTTATACAATTCTTGGTAGACATCATCGATAGTCGGATGAATAGGATGCGTCAGGAGATAATCCATGATAGCAATTCTCTGAACCGACGGACGGATATCGCATTCGATAAGTCTATTGTATGCCACTTTGCCATTATTCATATTCTGTTGCTTTTTAATTTCGATTGCAAAGATAGAAAGAATTTTTGAAACCACCAAATAAAAATTGGAAAAATTACAAAATAATATTGTAGTTTTTCCAAAATCTAAATAAATCCATATAAGTAATGGAATATTTGCTCTTTCTTGATGGAATCTTTTAAAGTCCGGTTTGTATGTACTATTTTGCTATGTGATGGCAATTTTTTCCTTGAAGGATATTTTTTTTTTGCCTTTGTTTGGATGTGGTTTTATAGCTGATTTGTTTTTTGCTGTCTGCCCATGTTTTTTTCTGTGTGCCCACGGAGAAATTTTTGCTTGTCCAGGGAAAAATAAAAGTGGGTAGGGGGTATGGTGTTTTCTCCTTGATGATGAGAATGCAATATGATATATTTTTTTTACATATTGTATGAAATGTATAAATAATTGGATGCGTGCTTGGAAGGTTTGTGCAAGGGATGATGGAAAATTTAGTGCAAAAAAAAGCGATGACCTTCACAGGCTACCGCTCCAAATCTTCAATAGGTATTAGTTTCCTTTAAGGTAAAAAGATTGTTTTCAGGATAACGATGGCAAAGGTAATGCTTTTTATTTATTCCACCAAATATTTTTTTGCCTTTTTTCTCCACTTTTTGACTTTTACTTGTATTTCATGAATATTTAACTGGTTTTAACTAAAAAATCAGTGCAAACGTTTGCTTTCCTTGATCTATCTCATAAATTTGAATAATTTGTTTCTGTATTGTTTTCATCGTGTTAAAATTACGATCATGACGTTTTTTGTGTGAATAGTATGGAATATCATTAACAAGATTTGTATTTGTAAAAAAGAGGGTATGTCACAATCCATGACACACCCTTATTTTTATTGGATATAGTAATTGATACTATTTGTTGTTCTTGATCTTCTCGACGTATGCGTCAATTACAGCTACAGCTGTGATGTTGACGATATCCTGTACGCTGCTCTCAGAATCGGTGAAGTGGATAGGCTTGTTAAGACCCATCTGGATAGGACCGATAATTTCAGCCTCAGGACTCAATGCCTGCAAGAGCTTGTAAGCACCGTTGGCGCTGCTGAGGTTAGGGAATACCAATGTGTTGACGTCCTTACCCTTCAGGCGAGAGAATGGATATTTTTCATCGCGCAACTGCTTGTTGAGTGCATAGTTCACCTGCATCTCGCCATCGATTGCCAAATCAGGGAATTCTTTCTGCATTGCTTCTACGGCATTCTTTACCTTGACAGGTGAACCCTGTGCATCGGTACCGAAGTTAGAATAGCTCAGCATTGCCATCACTGGTTCCTCATTGAAGAACTTCACTGTGCCAGCAGACAACTTAGCGATATCCACGAGTACATCCTGGTCAGGGTGGCGGTTGATGAGGGTGTCAGCAATATAGAAGATGCCCTTCTGCGTATTGAGGATGTGCATGGTTCCGAAGGTGTTGTAGCCCTCACGGATGCCGATCACGTCCTTTGCCACCTTGATGGTGTTGGAATATTTAGTATAAAGACCTGTGATGAAAGCATCTGCATCACCTTGCTCTACCATAGACATACCGAAGTAGTTGCGCTCGTACATCTTGTCGTAAGCCTCCTCGAATGTATAGCCTTCGCGTGCTCTCTTCTCTGCCAAGTGTTTAGCAAATGTAGCACGGCGACCTTGCTCGTTGTCAGCACGCATATCTACAATCTGGATGTCAGTCAAATCAAGTTTCAAGCGGGTAGCTACACGATTCAGGCGGTCTGGATTACCCAAGAGGATTGGCTCGCAGATGCCTTCTGTCTTGGCCTGAACGGCTGCCTTCAACATAGTTGGGTTGCCACCTTCAGCAAATACCACGCGCTGTGGATGCAGGCGGGCTGTATCATGGAGCTTACGAGTCAACTTGGTCTCCTGACCGAGCAACTCGCGCAGGTGCTGCTTGTATGCCTCCCAGTCGGTGATAGGAGTGCGGGCAACACCGCTGTCCATAGCTGCCTTTGCGATAGCTGAACTCACCTCAGTAATCAGACGTGGGTCAACTGGTTTTGGAATGAAGTATTTAGGACCGAATGTAAGGTCGTTGACATGATAAACTTCATTGACTACATCAGGAACTGGCTGCTTGGCCAGGTCAGCGATAGCGTGTACAGCTGCCAACTTCATTTCTTCGTTGATGGCACGTGCGTGAACATCGAGTGCACCGCGGAAGATATATGGGAAACCGATCACATTGTTGATTTGGTTAGGATAGTCAGAACGACCTGTGGACATCAGGACGTCAGGGCGGCTTGCCATTGCGTCCTCGTAGCTGATTTCAGGCACAGGGTTGGCAAGTGCGAATACGATAGGGTTGTCGTTCATAGAGCGCAACATATCCTGAGAGAGTACGTTACCCTTGCTCAAGCCTACGAAAACATCAGCACCCTTGATAGCCTCTTCCAGAGTATGAACGTCGCGACGGTCTGTGGCAAAGATCTTCTTCTGTTCAGTGAGGTTTTCGCGGTCGCTTGTAATCACACCCTTGGAGTCGAGCATCAGGATATTTTCCACCTTAGCACCGAGAGCTACATAGAGCTTGGTACAACTGATGGCAGCAGCACCGGCACCATTGACAACGATTTTCACCTTGGCGATGTCCTTACCTGCAACCTCAAGCGCATTTTTCAAACCTGCTGCAGAGATGATGGCAGTACCATGCTGGTCGTCATGCATCACAGGGATGTCGAGAGTCTTCTTCAGACGCTGTTCGATGTAGAAACACTGAGGAGCCTTGATATCCTCCAGGTTGATACCACCGAAAGATGGGGCAATGCGCTCTACAACTTCACAGAATTTTTCTGGGTCTTTTTCGTCAATCTCGATATCAAAGACATCGATTCCACCATAAATCTTGAAGAGTAATCCCTTACCTTCCATTACAGGCTTACCGCTCATAGCGCCGATATCGCCAAGACCGAGCACAGCAGTACCGTTGCTGATAACGGCTACAAGGTTACCCTTATCTGTGTACTTGTAAACATCGTCTGGATTCTGCTGAATCTCAAGACATGGGAATGCTACACCAGGTGAATAAGCCAAACTCAAATCCGTCTGAGTATGGTATGGCTTAGTTGGCTTAACCTCGATTTTTCCAGGACGGCCATTTACGTGATAGGCAAGAGCCGCCTCCTTTGTAATCTTTACCATAATAATATGTTAGTTTAAAGTTTTAAATTCTTACGATTTTTATGCATTTTGTGCACATTTTGATATTTTTGTGCAAAGGTAATAAAAAACCAGTTAAATTGCGTAGGTTTTTTGTTTTTTTTTGTATCTTTGCACAAAAAAACTTAGACAGAGCAAAAAAAATGGTCGAAATTAATGAATATCGCAAGGAATTGAAAAGTAGAATCATCGACTATGCCATGGGTGAATTTTACAAGCGTGGTGTTAGGGCTGTGAAGATGGATGAAATCTCACAAGGGCTTCATGTGTCTAAGCGTACCGTATATGAAATATTCGGTGATAAAGAGGAACTGCTCCTTGCTGGATTGAAAATCAAAAACCTGGAGATGAGGGAAAAGTTAGAGGCCTACTCCTGCAATGGGGCTCATAATGTAGTGGATATTATCGGCTATTTCTATAAGCTGCAGATGGAGGTGAATAGTATGGTGGGGGTTACTTTTTATGAGGAAATTCACCGTATGCCTCGGGTGGTCGAGTTTTTCAATCAGGAGCATGAACGCGAATTTGCAGATAGGGTAAAATTCCTGAAAGCGGGTGTAGAGGAAGGGCTCTTCCGTCAGGATATTGACTATAGCCTTACGATGGAACTTCTCAGTGCCTCCATGAGTGAAATTATGCATAACCAGCTCTACAAGAAGTATAGTATGCAGGAAATATTCGACAATTATTTCTTGGTTATTATACGTGGATTCTGTACAGAGCGTGGCGTGGCATTATTGAATAAGGTTATCGAATAGTCAGTCTGTTCGGTAACCTTTGTTCATATATGTGTATCCCTATATATTATAATAAGGATAAAGTAATAACTCAGATAATTGAAGGTAAATCATGAAGATAGTTTTGATAGGGGCTGGTAATCTGGCCACCAATTTGGGGAAGGCACTTTTGGCTGCCGGTCATGATATCGTGCAGGTGTTTAGTAGAACCGTGGAGTCGGCAACTGCCTTGGCTCAGATTGCTGGTGGAGCACCCGTAGCGGATATAGAAAAGGTGCGTGCGGATGCCGATTTGTATATTGTTTCCGTTAAAGACTCTGTTTTGGGTGAATTGCTGCCACGGCTTTGCAAGGGGAAGGAAAACAAGATCTTCCTGCATACTGCCGGTTCTATGGATATGAGCGTCTTTGAAGGGATGGCAATCCATTATGGTGTATTTTATCCCATGCAGACTTTCTCTAAAAGCAAGGAAGTGAACTTTTCTGAGATTCCTTGTTTTATAGAGGCAAATGATGACTATGCTCATACAGTGATAGCTGATATGGCGCATGAATTGAGTAGGAGAGTATATGAATTGTCGAGTGCTGACCGTAAGTACTTGCATCTTGCAGCGGTTTTTGCCTGCAATTTTGTCAACCACTGTTATGCTATCAGTGAGAAAATCCTGGCAGACCACGGTGTTCCGTTTGATGTGATGCTGCCGCTGATAGATGAGACAGCCAGGAAAGTACATGAACTTTCTCCAAGGGAGGCACAGACGGGGCCAGCTGTACGGTTTGACGAAAATGTGATTCGTATGCAGGCTGCCCTGTTGAAGGATCAGCCTCAGATCAAGGATATCTATGAGCGCCTGAGCTTAGGTATCCATCGTTTCAGTAAAAAATAGAAGTTTAAACAGATATGATAAATTATGATTTAAATAAGATCAAGGCCATAGTTTTTGATGTAGATGGTGTGCTTTCTTGCCAAACGATAACCCTTTCTCCTGCAGGTGAGCCTTTGCGTACAGTGAATATCAAGGATGGATATGCCATCCAGTTGGCGCAGAAATCAGATTTGCGCATAGTGATACTCACGGGTGGAAAATCAGAGGCCATCCGTCTTCGTTATGCGGGATTGGGCGTAGAGGATATTTATATGGGTTGTGACGTTAAGATCAAGACCTATCGTGAGTTTCTGGAGAAATATCAGTTGACGAACGAGGAAATCATCTACGTTGGTGATGATATTCCTGATTACGAGGTGATGAGAGAATGCGGATGTCCTTGTTGTCCTGCTGATGCATGTTCCGACATCAAGGAAATCTCTACTTATGTATCTTCCTGCAATGGTGGTGAAGGCTGTGGTAGAGATGTCGTGGAACAGGTGCTTCGTGCACAGGGAAAATGGTTGTCTGGAGCAAAGGCTTTCGGATGGTAATTCATCAATAAATCGAAACGTATGAAGAATTTTAAAATCATATTGGCAAGTAATTCGCCTCGACGCAAGGAACTTTTAGCTGGTCTCGACATTCCTTTCGAAGTGAAGGTCATTCAGGGTATAGACGAAAGTTTTCCGGAATCTCTACCTGCATACGATACAGCCCAGTATATAGCCGTGAAAAAAACTCAGGCATACCGCCCACTGCTTGATTCTGCCATCAGTCATCAGGAAACTTCCACCAATCATCAGCAACCTTCGGATGGAAATCCGGAATTGTTGATACTTACTGCTGATACGGTAGTGATAGCACCAAGCAGTGAAGAACAGAATGACCAGGAAGGAAAGGGAATCATTCTGGGAAAACCAAAGAATGCTGCGGATGCGAGCAGAATGCTGGAAATGCTGAGCGGAAAGACCCATCATGTGGTGACGGGTGTCTGCATCACTTCTCTGGAAAAACAGCGACAATTCTCGGTCGTTACGGAGGTTACTTTCAAGAAGCTGTCAAAGGAGGAGATAGACTATTATATAGGGCATTACAAACCGTTTGATAAGGCTGGAGCCTATGGCATTCAGGAATGGATAGGTTATATCGGTTGCACGAGTTTGAAGGGAAGCTACTTCAATGTCATGGGACTTCCTGTGCAAAGAATCTATGAGGAATTAAAGAAATTCTAAGAAGTAAGAATTTTGTTATAATTATGCATTTTGCATGTGGGGTTTCCGGTTTTTTCCCTCTCGTGATAGGGAAAGATTCCTCATTTAGATTTTTTTAAAATAATAGTTTTCTCTATGTCATAAATTATGGCTATCTTTGTGCGTTTTATGTAACTTAGGTAGTAATATGACTAATAATGTGAAGTCAAAAGTCAGGGAAGTTTTAGATAATTATCTGGAGATGAATAAGCATCGCAAGACTCCGGAACGTTATGCTGTCCTTGATGCAGTTTATAGTTTAAAAGGGCATTTTACGCTCGAAGACCTTGGAGCACAGTTGGAAAAAATGCATTTCCCCGTAAGTAGGGCAACGCTTTACAATACGATGCATCTTTTCATCGAACTCCGTCTGGTCGTGCGACATAGTTTGGTGGATGGTACCAAGTATGAAGCAAGTTTTAATAATGAAAACCATGTACATCAGGTGTGTACGGTTTGTGGTAAGGTAACGGAGGTACAGGCTCCACTGGTCGTGGATGCCATCAATGAGACCAAACTGCAGAGATTCCGTCGTGATGCCTTCGCCCTCTATATCTATGGAGTGTGCAGTACGTGTCAGGGCAAGATGACCAGAAAACGTAACAATGGTAAAGTAGAAAAGTCAAAATAACTATTTATAAAATGAACACAGGTAAAGTAGATGTCCTGCTGGGTCTTCAGTGGGGCGATGAAGGTAAAGGTAAGGTGGTTGACGTGTTGACCCCTAAGTATGATGTGGTAGCTCGCTTTCAGGGTGGTCCTAATGCAGGACATACATTGGAGTTTGAGGGACAGAAATACGTTCTTCGCTCTATCCCTTCTGGCATTTTCCAGGGCGGTAAGGTGAACATTATTGGTAATGGTGTCGTTCTGGCTCCAGACCTCTTCATGCAGGAGGCTAAGGACTTGGAGAAGAGCGGTCATGACCTCAAGAGTCGTCTTCATATTTCCAAGAAGGCTCATCTCATCATGCCTACTCATCGTGTGCTCGACGCAGCCATCGAGGCTTCTAAGGGTAAAAACAAGGTTGGTACAACTGGTAAGGGTATTGGTCCTACTTATACTGACAAAGTAAGTCGTACTGGTTTGCGCGTGGGTGATATCCTTGAGAACTTCCAGGAGAAGTATGAGGCTCATAAGGCTTTGCACCTCAAGCAGATAGCATCTCTCGGTTATACTGATTTCGATATCACAGAGGTAGAGAAGACTTGGATGGAAGGTATCGAATACCTGAAGCAGTTCCCTATCGTTGACAGCGAGGTGGAGGTCAATAAGGTGCTCCGTTCTGGCAAGGATATTCTTTGCGAGGGTGCTCAGGGTACTATGCTTGATGTAGATTTCGGTTCTTATCCTTTCGTAACTTCATCCAATACAATCTGTGCGGGTGCTTGTATCGGTTTGGGTATCGGTCCTAACCGCATCGGTAATGTATATGGTATCATGAAGGCTTACTGTACTCGTGTAGGTGCTGGTCCTTTCCCAACAGAGTTGTTTGATGAGACTGGTGCCAAGATTCGCGACCTCGGTCATGAGTATGGTGCTGTTACAGGCCGTGAGCGCCGTTGCGGTTGGTGCGACCTCGTACAGTTGAAGTATTCTGTGATGGTAAATGGTGTTACTGAGCTTATCATGATGAAGAGCGACGTGCTCGATGGTTTCGACACTATCAAGGCTTGTGTAGCATACAAGTTGAAGGATGGTTCTGTAACTACAGACTTCCCATACGAAATCGACGATGTAGAACCTGTATATAAGGAGTTCAAGGGTTGGAAGACCGATATGACTCAGTTTACTTCTGAGGATCAGTTCCCACAGGAATTCAAGGATTACATAGCTTTCCTCGAAGAGTTCCTCGAGACTCGCATCGGTATCATTTCTATTGGTCCAGACCGTGAACAAACTATCGTAAGAAAGTAATTTATAATAATATAGTGTTTAATGTTTTGTGTTTAATTTTACTTTGAGGGTAGATATTGCGCAGAACATTAAGCACTAAACATTTAATATAAAACAATAATAAATGGCTCAGAAACCAAGTATTCCAAAGGGTACTCGCGATTTCGGACCTATCGAGATGGCGAAACGCAATTACATCTTTAATACCATTAAGGATGTATATGCACTCTATGGATTCCAACAGATAGAAACACCTGCCATGGAAACCCTTCAGACACTGATGGGTAAATATGGCGAGGAAGGTGATAAGTTGCTGTTCAAAATTCTGAATTCTGGCGACTATATGAATAAAATCAGTGATGAGGATATTCATTCTTTAGGATCATTGAAGTTGGCAGCAAAACTTTGTGAGAAAGGTTTGCGTTATGATTTGACCGTACCTTTCGCTCGTTATGTGGTTCAGCATCGTGATGAACTTCAGATGCCGTTCAAGCGTTATCAGATTCAGCCTGTTTGGCGTGCAGACCGTCCACAGAAGGGTCGCTACCGCGAGTTTTATCAGTGCGATGCGGATGTGGTAGGTTCTGATTCCTTGCTCAATGAGGTGGAGTTGATGCAAATTGTGGATACTGTTTTCACCAAGTTTGGTGTTCGTGTCTGCATCAAAATCAATAACCGCAAGATCCTGACTGGTATCGCTGAGGTAATCGGTGAGGCTGAGAAGATTGTGGATATTACCGTGGCTATTGATAAGCTCGATAAGATTGGACTTGACAATGTGAATGACGAACTTCGTGCTGATGGTATCTCTGAGGAAGCTATCGAGAAGTTGCAGCCAATTATCTCATTATCAGGTTCTAACGATGAGAAGCTTGAAGTAATTGCTAAGGTATTGGAAACTTCAGAAATCGGTTTGAAGGGTGTAGAGGAAACTAAATTTATCCTTGATACGCTGAAGACTGTAGGGTTGAAGAATGAGATTGAACTGGATCTTACTTTGGCTCGTGGCTTGAACTACTATACCGGTGCTATCTTCGAAGTGAAGGCACTTGATACTCCTATGGGTAGTATTACCGGTGGTGGCCGATATGACAACCTTACTGGTATCTTCGGTCTTCCTGGATTGAGCGGTGTGGGTATTTCTTTCGGTGCAGACCGTATCTATGATGTACTCAATGCCCTCGACCTTTATCCAAAGGAGGCTGTGAATGCCACACAGGTCCTCTTCATCAACTTCGGTGAGAAGGAAACTGCATATTGTCTGCCTATCGTCCGTCAGGCTCGCGAGGCAGGTATCCGTGCAGAAATCTTCCCTGACAAGGCTAAGATGAAGAAGCAGATGAGTTACGCCAATGCCAAGAATATTCCTTTTGTGGTTCTTGCTGGTGAGAATGAGATTGAACAGGGTAAGGTTACTTTGAAGAATATGGAGAGTGGTGAGCAGCAGTTGGTTTCTGTTGATGAACTTATCGCTGTCATCAAGAAGTAATTTACTTAGGCGTCATCAAGAAATGTTTTTCTTGGTTTATAGCCAATATGAAATAAAGGCAGGGAGCATCAGTTTGGATGGTCTTCCTGCCTTTTTTAAAAATAATAACTGAAAATTCAAAACTTAAAAACGAATCGTTATGATGAAAAAGATTTTATCCTGGTTTGCCTGCCTGTTTCTGGTGCTCGCTCTGACATCTGGCAGTAAGGTAACGACCGTCTTTGTGATAGGTGATTCTACTGCTGCTGAGAAAGGTAATGCCAAGAATAATCCAGAAAGAGGATGGGGTATGGTACTGCAGAGTTGTTTTGATGATAAAATCATCGTTGATAACCATGCTGTGAATGGTAGAAGTTCTAAGAGTTTTATCGATGAAGGTAGATGGCAGAAAGTATTGGATCAACTGAAACCGGGGGATTATGTGTTTATTCAGTTTGGTCACAATGATGAAAAGCCTCATGCCGACCGTCATACAGATCCAGGCTCTACCTTTGATGCCAATCTGGAGCGTTTTGTCAAGGAAACACGTGCCAAAGGTGGTATCCCGGTTTTGTTTAATTCGGTAGTGCGCAGATGTTTCTATCAGGCACCAGTGGAGAATGATGATGACGAGAAATTGAGAAAGACTACTTTTGCGGGTGAAGAGAAGATAAATAGTGATACACTCATTGATACTCACGGAGCCTATGTCGTAGCTCCTCGTAATGTAGCGCATCATCTGAATGTTCCTTTTGTGGATGCCACAAAGATTACTCATGATATTGAGACAGAGTTGGGCATTGAGGGAAGCCGTAAGTTGCATATGTGGTTCCGTCCGGGTGAATGTTCTCAGATTCCTAAAGGTCGTCAGGATAATACCCATTATAATGTATATGGAGCTCGCCTGATAGCCAATGCCTTGGCTGATGAGATTGGTAAGCAGGTACCTGAACTCAAGAAGCATGTTCGCCATTATGACTATGTGGTTTCAACCCGTGGACGTGGCAATTACTTTACACTCCAGGATGCTGTGGATGCTGTTCCTGCAGGTAATCGTGTTAAGGTTCTTGTACTCGATGGTTCCTGGAAGAAGCCTGAAAACATGAAGGGGAAGAAAATCAAGTTCATCCTTCAGTTTGGAGCCAAGATTACTGATTAATCTCAAAAGGGTGTGTCATGGACTTGTGACACACCCTCTTGTATTCTATCTAATCTTGAACAATTTCAATCTTCAGAATAGTTTCTGTCGTATGCTTGATTCTGAAGTCATCTGAAGTGCGTTCACCCACTACCCATAGAATATTTCCAGCAGAATCTGCCAAAATGAGTTGCGACTGTTTTTCAAATAGATTTCTTTTTCTATCTGTTAAATAGTCGCTAACTAATTTTCTGCCTTTCATTCCGAAAGGTATGAATGCGTCTCCCTGTTGGGTGCGTCGGAGCATGAGCGGAAATTTGATATTTCTGGCTTCCAGTGTAATCAGATGCTTCTCTTTGCTTGGTTGGAAGTCTTCTGTTACTGTTTCTTTTGAAATCCTTATTTTTCCTATTGCAGTCACATAGCAGCCTGGTTCTGGTATCAGAATTCTTCTGAAATCATCCTCCTTATTTTCTTTTATCAGAATTTGTTCTCTATCTATAAGTATCTGATGGGTAGGTGTTTGCCACGTTTTTCCTGTAGAATTGATAGAGAGGAGTATCTCCTGAATCATCTTGCCGGAGACTCCGTATGGAGAAAGGGTATGAAACAGGGCATACTCAGTGCTTGCCTGGTTTAATAGCCATGATTTGCTGATGCGGATAACTGGCTGTGGCATACAGAAAGAGGCTGGTATTTCCTGGTATATCTGCTTCTTTTCTTTCTCCAGGGCTGCCGTGAGCATCTTCGAAGCTTCAGTCAGATATCGGGCGGTAGCTGCTATGTTGTGGCAAACTGCCGGGTTGATTTCTTTGAGCATCGGGATGATATTCAGCCGTATCTTGTTTCTTACGACGTCATCTACCAGATTGGAACTGTCTGTTACAAAATTCTGCTGGCGTTCCTTCAGATAATCGAGAATGTCCTGTCGGGTAATACAAAGAAATGGACGAATGATGTATCCGTTGACAGGAGAAATGCCTGTAAGCCCTTTCAGTCCTGTACCTCTTACCAAATTGATAAGAATTGTCTCAACATTGTCGTCCTGATGATGGGCTACGCAGATACCGGCAGCGTCCACATCCTTGCGAAGCTGATCGAAAAAGCGGTAACGCAAGTTACGTGCCGCTAATTCGATGCTTTCATTATGGAGTTTGGCGTAAGTCCTGGTATCGAAGTGGATGCGATGCAATTCTATGTTGAGTTGCTGGCAGAGGGTAACACAAAATCGCTCATCTCTGTCAGACTCTTCTCCTCTTAGATGGAAATTACAATGACATGCCTCTTCGGTATAACCCAATTCATGAAGTACCAGCAGCAAAGCAACACTGTCTGCTCCTCCAGAAAGGGCAACCAGATATTTTTTGTCTTTTTCCAGAAGATGCTCTTGGATGATGTTTTGCTGTATGGTTTGTACGAACTTCATGTTGTTATCTTATTTTAATGCTCAATGTTAATCATTATTTTGATACCCAACGTTAAGCAGTTTAAAAGTGCTGAATATTAATCGTTGGAAGTCTGTGCTTTCAGGAAAGCTTCGGCTTTTTCCAAGTCTTGTGGAGTATCAATTCCTACTGTTTCTACGTCAGTCTTACCCACTTTGATCTTATATCCATTCTGCAGCCATCTGAGTTGCTCCAGACTTTCTGCAATTTCAAGAGAACTCTGTGGCAACTGGGTGATTTTTCGCAGTACATCCTTTCTGTAAGCATAGATGCCGAGGTGCTTGAGGAAAGGATAGTTGTCGAGCCATTCTTCCTGTTCTTTTCCTCTTACAAAAGGTATGATGCTTCTGGAGAAATACATGGCAAAACCAAAGTTGTCAACTACAATCTTTGGACTGTTTGGGTTGGCTACAGCATCCATGCTTGTAAAGGGTTTGCCAAGGGTTGCTATCTGGGTAGCCTCATCATCGAAGCAGTGGCAGATGGTATTGAGCTGACTTTTAGCAACAAATGGTTCGTCACCCTGTACGTTGACGATGACATCCCAGTCGCCGCCAACTTTCTCAATAGCTTCCTCAATGCGGTCGGTGCCGCTCTTGTGGTCAGAACGTGTCATGACCGCCTTGCCGCCAAAAGCTACTACGGCATCATAGATGCGGGTGTCGTCGGTTGCTACATAAGCTTCCTCCAAAGCAGCGGAAACTTTTTCATAAACATGCTGTATGACAGGCTTGTCGCCCAACATAGCCAGCGGCTTGCCTGGAAATCTTGTTGAGGCGAAGCGCGCAGGAATAATTCCGATAAACTTCATATTTACTATGTATTTTGTTCAAATATTCTATTTTAGAAGAACATTCTTTTTTATTCAAACATTCTTGGTTCTTTATTGATTTCTTTGAGGAAGATTTCCCCATACTTTTTCTTCTTGAATTCACCGATGCCATGCACTAAGCCAAACTGTTCGATGGTTCTTGGTTTCATGGCTGCCAATTCATGCAAAGACTGGTCTGACAGAATGATGTAAGGTGGGTAGCCCTGTTCTGTAGCCAGTTTGAGTCGGAGTTTTCTCAGTCTTTCGAAAAGGTCCTGATTCTCTGTTCTGGTATGTGATACGCGTACCAGTCTTGGATGTACCACTGGGGTCTTGCCCTTATTGCTTTGCTGTATGACAGCCAATTGTACAGGGTGTTCTCCCTTGAGTACCTGCCAGCCGAGGCTGGTTACTTTCATAACATTGTGCTCATTGTAGGCAATTTCGAAAAATCCCATCTGCATCATCTGCAACATATAGTTTTGCCAGTCTTTCACGCTGACGTCACTTCCCACGCCAAAGGTCTTGAGTTCATTGTAATGGTTCCTGACCACTGTGGATGATTTGATTCCTCTAAGTACCTCAATACATTGTCCGATGTGAATCTTTTCGTTGGTCCTGACGATGGCGCTCAGCGCTTTTTGTGTGACAATCGTACCATCAAATGTTCTTGGCGGATGGGCGCATACATCGCAGTGCCCGCAGTCTTCTGCCGAGGTTTCGCCAAAGTAATTGAGCAGGATTCTTCTACGGCAGACTCTGGCTTCAGCATATTCCTGCATACGTTGCAGTTTCTCTGCATTGATTGCCTTTTGCCCGCTTGCTTCAGCAAAACTCTTTCTCTGTATGACATCAGCGAGCGAGTAGAATAGGATGGTGTCTGCAGGCGCACCGTCGCGTCCGGCTCGTCCTATTTCCTGATAGAAACTCTCGATGCTTTGTGGCAGATTATAGTGGATGACCCATCTTACGTTTCCCTTGTCGATGCCCATACCGAAAGCAATGGTGGCACATACCACCTGAATCTGGTCCATCTTGAACCGTTCCTGGATGGAAGCCCGTTCTTCTGTAGGAAGTCCGGCATGATAGGCGGCAGCATTGATGCCCTTCTTTTTGAGTTCTTCTGCCACAACCTCTGTATTCTTTCTCGAAAGACAATAGATGATACCTGCATCGACCGGATGGGAACCGATATGTCGTAGGATGAATTTGATCTTTTCAGCCTTGGTTCCTTCACGGCGTACAGCCAGACTTAAGTTGGGGCGGTCGAAGCTGCTGACGAATGTCTTGCCATTGAGGTGTAGCTGCTTGACGATGTCCTCACGGGTGATTTTATCAGCAGTGGCGGTCAGAGCCATGACCGGTACTCCTTGGAATCTTTTGTGAAGAAGTCCCAATTGTGAATATTCCGGTCTGAAGTCATGTCCCCATTGGCTGATGCAGTGAGCCTCATCTACGGCAAATAATGAGATTTTGATATTGCTGAAGAGATATGGTATTTCGCTCAGCAATTTCTCTGGAGAAACGTATATGATTTTCAGGTCACCAGCCTCACATCTTCTTCTGATGATGGTTTCCTCTATCGTATCCGTACTACTGTTGAGTGCTTCTGCCGGAATACCATTGGCTTTGAGCGCTTCCACCTGATCGTGCATCAGACTGATGAGTGGTGATATAACCACAGCGGTACCAGGCAAGGCTAAGGCGGGTATCTGATAGCAGAGACTTTTACCGCCTCCTGTAGGCATCAGTACGAGACAATCCTTGCCCTGCATGATTTCCCGGATGATAGCTTCCTGATTAGAACGGAAGGAATCGTATCCAAAATAATTTTTCAGTATATCTATTATTTGCATTTCGCATGAATTTCCGGCAAAGGTACATATTTTTTATTAGAAAACAGACTTTTTATTTGATTATTTCAAAGAAAGTTGTTACTTTTGCATCATAATAAATTAATTAACAGAATGATGAGCAATTCTAACGAACATTTTCAGTTCACAGACGAGCGTTTTGCCGACTTGCAAATGTTGCGCTATCGCTTGAATGGTTTTGAGGATTTGACGCTTTCTCAGCAAATATATATTTATTGCTTAGCAAAGGCTACTTTGATGGGGCGTGATATAACCTTCGACCAGCAGGGAAAGTACAATCTTCGTATCCGTAAGACTTTGGAGACTATCTATAAGCATTACGATGGAGATAGAACTTCTGATGACTTCAAGGCTCTCGAGGTTTACCTCAAGAGAGTTTGGTTCTCCAGCGGCATCTACCACCATTATGGTTGTGAAAAATTCAAGCCGGGTTTTTCCGAGCATTTCTTCTATGAGGCTGTTTCTATGATGCCTGAGACAGAACTGCCTTTGAAAAGAGGTGAGACCAAAGAAGACCTGCTGGATGAATTGGTGCCCGTTATTTTTGATGAGGAAATTCTTCCGAAGCGTGTGAATCAGACTGATGGTGTTGATCTGGTAGCCACTTCTGCCTGCAATTTCTATGAAAACGTTACCCAGGATGAGGTGGAAAGATTTTATGCCAGACTGAAGAATGGCGAAGACTTGACACCACCTTCCTATGGACTCAATTCCAAACTGATGAAGCGGAATGGAGAAATCGTAGAAATGACTTGGAAAGAAGAAGGTATGTATGGTACTGCCATTAAGGAGATTACTTCCTGGCTCTTGAAAGCTCAGAAATATGCAGAAAATGAGCAGCAGGCTCATGTCATCGATCTTCTGATCAAGTATTATCGCACTGGCGACCTTTCTGATTTCGATCGATATAGCATTGCGTGGGTCAAGCAGCAGGAGGGTATGGTTGATTTTATCAATGGTTTTATTGAGGTCTATGGTGATCCTCTTGGACTGAAAGGAACCTGGGAAGGGCTTGTTGAATTTAAAGATATGAAAGCAACCCGACGTACTCAGGCTATCAGCCAGAATGCGCAGTGGTTTGAGGACCATTCTCCGGTGGCTCCTCAGTTTAAGAAGGCTGAGGTTAAAGGTGTAACGGCTCATGTCATCTGTGCAGCTATGTTGGGTGGTGATGAATATCCTGCTTCTGCCATCGGCATCAATCTCCCGAATGCTAACTGGATTCGCGAGACTCATGGAAGCAAGAGTGTGACGATTGGAAATCTGACAGAAGCATACAATAAGGCTGCGCATGGTAATGGATTCCTGGATGAATTTGCTATTGATCAGGAAACTCTTGATCTCATCAACCGATATGGTGATGTGACGGATGATCTGCATACCGACCTGCATGAATGTCTGGGACATGGCAGTGGTCAGTTGCTTCCTGGTGTTGACCCAGATGCTCTCAAGGCTTATGGCAATACTATCGAGGAGGCTCGTGCTGATTTGTTCGGCTTGTATTATGTGGCAGATCACAAACTGGTAGAGTTGGGATTGACTCCAGATGATGAGGCTTATAAGGCTCAATATTATTCTTATTTGATGAATGGACTGTTGACACAGGCGATACGTATCAAGGAGGGTGATAAGATAGAGGAAGCTCACATGCGCAACCGTGCGTTGATAGCCAATTGGGTCTTGGAACACTATTCTCAGGCGGTACAACTGGTGAAGAAAGATGGCAAGACTTACGTTCAGATCACTGATTATCCTGCTCTCCGTCATGCTTTTGCAGACTTGTTGGCTGAAATCCAGCGTATCAAGAGTGAGGGTGATTTTGATATGGCCCGTATTCTGGTAGAGAAGTATGCTGTTAATCTCAATCCAGAGTTGCATCATGAAATCTTGGAACGATACAAGAAACTTAACCTTGCTCCTTATAAAGGATTTATCAACCCATGGATGAAACTGGAGTTTGATGAAGAGGGTAATGTGATAAAGGTTCTTCTTGATTATACGGAATCCTATGAACATCAGATGCTCAGATATTCTGATGAATATGGTACGCTATAACAAATAGCATTAAAATAGTAAGGAAAATGATAGATAATAAAGATGAACAGTTTCCGGTAGTAGATGAGATGGGAAATATTTTGGGTGCCATCAGTCGTGGTCATGCTCATGATGGCTGTAAAATATTGCATCCCGTGGTACATCTACACCTTTTTAATAATAAAGGCGATCTATTTCTCCAGCATCGCCCGGCTTGGAAGGATATTCAACCGGACAAGTGGGATACGGCTTGCGGTGGACATGTAGATTTGGGCGAGAGTGTAAATCAGGCTCTGCACCGTGAGGTGAAGGAAGAACTTGGAATAACCGACTTTGAACCGATATTCATGGGACATTATGTCTTTGAGAGTAAGCGTGAGAAAGAGCTGGTCTATGTGCATCGCTGTGTGTATGATGGTGAAGTGAAGCCAAGTCAGGATGAACTGGATGGAGGCAGATTCTGGACAAAGGAGGAAATACTCGAAAATATGGGTAAAGAAGTGTTCACTCCTAATTTTGAAAATGAATACAAGAAGTATTTCATGTAATCGGGTGTATGATATAATCCATAGAGATTTTCCGGTATTATCTGAATTCGGTTTTATCGTCTATACATATAAAATAAAGAAGAAATCCGGCAAAAGTCTGGTGAAAACCTACTTTTGCCGGATTTCTTGAATCAGTATCTATTTACTTCGCAGATTCGAATTCACGCAAGAAACGTGTATCATTCTCTGAGAAGAGGCGGAGGTCGCTTACACGATACTTCAAGTTGGTAATACGCTCTACACCCATACCAAATGCATAACCAGTGTAAACATTAGAATCGATGCCACAAGCCTCAAGATCATGAGGGTCAACCATACCGCAACCGAGAATCTCTACCCAACCGGTATGCTTACAGAAGTTACATCCCTTACCACCACAGATGTTACAAGAGATATCCATCTCTGCACTTGGCTCAGTGAATGGGAAATAGCTTGGACGCAGACGAATCTTGGTGTCAGCACCAAACATCTCGCGAGCAAATGTAAGGAGAACCTGCTTCAAGTCGGTAAAGCTGACATTCTTGTCAACATACAGACCTTCTACCTGGTGGAAGAAACAGTGTGCACGTGCGCTGATAGCTTCATTACGATATACTCGACCTGGACAAAGTACACGGATAGGTGGTTCGTGAGTCTCCATATAGTGAGCCTCATCACCAGACGTATGGCTGCGCAGGAGAATATTCTTAGTCACATCGTTAGGGTCGCTCTGCTCAATGAAGAAAGTATCCTGCATATCGCGGGCTGGATGATCGGCGGCAAAGTTGAGCATGGTGAAAACATGCTTGTCATCGTCAACCTCTGGACCATGA
>UMCM01004465.1_pt1 | contig 40610 bp, 50 predicted proteins | sample 1964231 | NCBI WGS metagenome assembly UMCM01 (sample SAMEA4835968, study PRJEB28245) | human gut metagenome | biome: gut microbiome; material: fecal sample | place: Denmark | collected 2008
ATTTTTTTCTATTTTTTATTTCTCCAGTAAAACAATCATATTAATAATGCCACAATAATTGTTTTATTTTACCGTTTAGGAAATGACGGAGAAAGGAGATTTTATGAGAAAAAAAATCCATTCATTGCCATCTTATTAACCTTTGTTTTATGTGCTGGAGTTTCTTCTTTAACAAAAAAATCTTTTCATAAAATCCGACCGACTGGTAAGAAATTAGAAATACTTATACAGAAAAATCGAACCAGCCAAATTCCTGACATACTATATATGAAAGGTAGAAGGATTTTATAAAAAGCAAGGATTCTCCTGCCTCTTTAAGTTGTAGGATGAATTGTAAAATTCATGTAACGTCAGTGGTGGGCGGAGAAGTTGTATCCCCCACTGACAGGAAGTGAAACCCTGCCGGAAGAAATGCCGGCATTCAGCCTCCGCATAAAGGATACCGGCTGTAGATTAAAACAATTTTTATTGATGACAACGATATACCACTTTGATTCATTACTTTGGAGGAATTGTTATGGAAAGAGAAAAAATTAAGCTTTCTTTATTTTATCTTATGTTATGCCTCATTATTCTTTTATGTCTGAGTAATAAGGTAATCGCGAAAGAAAATACACCAAATTCTTATAATATACCAACGGATTGCTATTTGAAGGTTACTCCACGAAAGAAAAAAACTGTGTTAACACAATCTTCTACGCCGCAGATTACTGTCAAGAAGACGACAAAAGTTACAACAAAAAAAGAAAGAATGAAGAAAACGGCAAAGAAAAATTTTTCAAAAACTACAACAAAGACGCGAAAAAGGAAAAAGGTATCTAAAAATGTTACAGTCTCTACTGTAGTAGAAACGGTAACTGTTACGACAACAAAAATATTGAAAAAAAAAGGCTCTAAGATTAGAACAGTTGTAAGAAAGACTGTAACAACTGTAAAAACAACTAAAACTACAATAGCTACCAGCAATAATTCTATAAATATAAATAGTTTAGACAGAGGATTTATGATTTCAAAATTCAGTGATATAAAAGGGCATGTGAATCCTAAAGTTTATAATGCATTTGATGAACTGGGATTTACTTTTAAAATTGATTCACAATTAAAAACAACTGGAGTATTCAGTATTCAAAATCACTGGATAAAATTAAAAAATGGAAGGTCGGCTTATCTTCTTCATGAGTTGGGACATTTTGTATCTTGTTTGAAAGGAAAAAATGGCTCAAAAATAGATACATCTTCTGAGTTTGTGCGTATCTATAATACAGAGAAAAATAATTATGTTGGTTATAACAAGGGATATGTGACAAGAACTTCTTCTGAATTTTTTGCGGAGGCTTTTCGTGATTATACGGACAATCCTATTATTTTAAAAAAATGTTGCCCGCAGACATATGCTTATATGGAGAAAATGGTAAATTCAATCTCGGCAAATGATATAGTTAATTTCCGGAATAGATATGGATGGTGTTGGACGAAAAATTAGAAATTTGTTAACAGAAAATCTTTTTCGTGTTAGATAAAAGGGATTTTTCCAGAGAAGAATTGGATGCAGCATATAAAAAGTTGGAAGATGATCTGATGAACGATAGGATTACTCCTGATGAACATATTACAAGATATAATACCCTTATGAAATTAGAAAATCAACCATTTGGACCTCCTCAGTTACATGAACATATTTAACATCTCGTTGTCTGTGGCTGAATACTTTCTAAAAATATTTTCCACAGAAAAACGGGTTGTATTAATTAATATATCATACTTTCTATAGAAGAAAATTTTTGATTCTTATTATTTTTCTTCAACATCAGTAGGTAGGGGAGGAATTATCTAAAATTCACTAAGCGTCAGTGGCGGGCGGAGAGAGATTGGTATCCCCCACTGACATGAGACTTAAGCAACAGTCGGATTTTCCCGATATTCAGGCTTCGTTAAACTTACCGACTGTGGATTAAAACAATGATTAAAACAATCGCAATAAACAGAGGCTTAAGGTTGCCAATCAACGAAAAGACTTTCTGTATAAGCAGTCAAGACAGATAACCAATGCTTATGATCGAATTTGAAAGGGGGGATACTATGAAAAAATTTGATACATATATAGTTAACAAAATTTTTACAGTACCGTATTTGGATAGAATGATAAGCGAAGATAGTATTCCCGACTCTTTTTTTTGAGTGCGTAAGGAGATATGTAAAAACGGATGATGCAACGATTGGTGAAGCAATAAGCGAAATATATCATTTCATGAATTATGAATATAGAAATGAGTATTATTATAAAAATACAATACTTAACCAGTTGCTTATAAAAAAACATGATTTGTATAATGCAGCTGCACTTACTGAATTGCCTATTGGTAATTCAAAAGCAGATTTTATTATGATTAATGATCGTGGAGTAGTATACGAAATAAAAACAGATTTAGATAATCTAATTCGATTAGAGAATCAGCTAAAAGATTATTATAAAGTATTTAGTTATATTTATGTTGTGGTTGGAAATAAACAATTACCACATGTAAAAGAATTTTTAAAAGATCAAAAAGTTGGAATATATGAACTAACTGCAAGTGGAAGACTGATTTGTAGAAAAAAAGCTTTTTATAATAGAGATAATCTGTCATATGGAGCAATGTTCCAAGTGTTACGTAAAGCGGAATTTGAATCTATTATATTGAAACATTTTCATAGGTTACCAGAGGTTAATAGCTTTCAATATTATAGAGAATGTAAAAAATGGTTGGAGCGTATAAATATTGTTACATTGCAAAAAGATGTGATGAAATGTTTAAAAGCAAGAACATTGATGTTGATAGAGAATAAATTAGAAGAAAAGGTTCCGTATGAATTAAGGTTTTATGCATACTTTTCAAAAAAAATCGGCACTAATTATCAAGACATAGATAAATTATGGAATGCAAGAATGTAGGGAAGGGGCATGTATTTTGTTAACAGAAAATCTTTTTCGTGTTAGATAAAAAATAATTCTATAGAAAAATTAAATACATGAGATTTCTTCCATAGATATGAAGAGAAATATTAGCATTCAGTCTCCGCATAATAGATACCGGCTGGAAATCAAAACATATTGGTGTTGGAGTTACCTGTGGGGACAGAGTGATCCTTAAGGATGAACACGAACTTCATTCATTTATCTGCAGCTTTACTGGAACAAGTGTCTACTTGGTGGATAAAAACGGCTGCTATGTATCACAGCCCGGAAAAACATATAAACAATGGCCATTATTAAAACTGAAACGGTTACATCCCAATGGTAACTGGCTAATGGCATAAATAGTGATTCCTCTCTCCGCCTGTAGAGGCGGGAGACTTCTCGCTAGTTGAGTTAAACAAAAAAAGTAGGATACATGAGGTGTATATGAGAAATTTATATTCTGTTAGGATCATAAGAAAAGAAAGCCAAGCTGTTCAGGCGGTGTATATTGAAGAGTTCTGGAAATTTTGCGGAGTTTACACCAGTGAATATATTACAAAATATTCCGATACTATGCTAGATGAAGATATAGTTGATTGCAATATCATTTTGGATGAAGATGCTGCGTGTTTAAGCAAGCTTAAAGCAAGGTTCTCTGTAATGTTTTCTGATTTACAAAGATATTCGGACTTGTCTGGCAGGGATAAAAGAAAGAGACTTGGATGGAAGATAGAGAGGGAATTACTATCAAAGATAGCAGAGCTTTTTGAATGGGATAAAGAGTACATACAAGATTTCAAAAAGATATGCAAGGCATTTGTAGGATCAGATTTTGCTTATAATAATTATCTAACGCATTTGTTTTTAGATCAGTTTAGCGATGATATGAAACTTATGCAGATAGATATTCTAAATGGATGTATGGATATGATATATACAGAAGGGGCAAAGCTGAAGGGGAGTTCGTATCGAAAGTTTGCTTATCTGAATTGTATGAGGAAGATTAACAGAATTTGTTTATCAAAAGAAACTAGAAGAATTTTTGATGATGGAATTATAATGAAAGTGGCACATCAATTATCTGTTGAAGATGAAGCATTTTCTATGGGGAATGTACTTGCAAGTCTGGTTGGTTTAAGCAGAAGAAAGTTTTGGAATCAGGGACAGTTATATATGCGGGAGGCATTGGATAAAGAAGGGGATAATAAGTACAGTGCTTTTGTTTATTATGCGTTGGCACATTTCCTTGAAGTGGAAGAAAAGGATGAACAGGAAGCATGGAAGTTATATCATCATATGGGGGAGATAGCCCCTCAAAGTTATCGTATGCTTTTTAAACGTGCAACGGAGTTATTCCATCAGAAGAAAAGTTCAGACTGGTGTAATGAGTTTTTTCAGATTTATAAGTTGATGAAGGAGAAAGAGGCAAAAGGTTGGATTCAACCATTAGAGTTAGAGTATTATTATAAATGTGCCAAAATATTGAATAGAATTCCAGCAGACATATCTGAGGGAATTGGAATAAAGCATATAGAAGAAAAGGATATAGAAGAAATAAAGAGTGATAAGTTTATAAATAGTAATTTTATGAAGAATTTTATTTTTGATAATAATTTGAGAGCTATATATATAAAATATTTCCAAGCAAAAATGGAAACATAATTTTTATTCTTCTGGTAATCAACCATACTAATAGTGAACATATTTAAAGACGAATGGAGTGTAATTACATATCTGTTTGTCTTTTTTGTGTAATTCAACAAAAAGGAGGAATAAAAATGACAAGAAAAGAGGCTGCGATAAGATATGCCTTAGAAAATGGAGAACTAGATGGTTTAAAGGTCTGGTTACTTAATGGAGGTGACATTGAAGAATACTTTGTAAAAAACAAGAAAAACATCAAAATAACGATTAATGAAAAACAATTTTCCCTATCTGCTAAAGAAGCTGCGGATATTGTGAAAGGAATGATGCCAATCGAATTTAGCCGGCAGGATTTCGTTAACTTATATTTTAAGTTATCTGAGGAGAAACAGGAAGAATTATACAATGAAGTATTTCCTTATTATCCACAAGTTATCCGGACTAAAAAGAATCCATCATCGAAAGAAATTTTAGATGCTGTAAAAAGAAAGCATTACATTCACTTTCCAGATAATTTTTACGATATCTTATCAGATGAAGATCTGGCAGAATGTCTTTTATACGATGAGAGTATGATGCACGATGTACCAGAAAGTCGTTGGAATTCAGAATTGGCTATTTTGTTTAGTAAGAAACTAGCGGATAAAGGGGCTTACTATGACAGAATATACATACCAGAGGAATGCCAAAGTGCTGTATATTGGGAAAATCTTTGTAAGGCAGATGGTTATTATTACCGTATTCTGCCAGAAAAATACAAAGATATTCTTTCAGAAGAACTAATTTTGTTTACTCTTAAAAATTCAAAGTCTTATATCGGACCATGCCATCTATTTGAGACAATCCCCGATGAGTTAAAGACAGCTAAAGTATCTTTGTTGTGCTGCTTAAAGCATTTTGCAGCGATAGAATACTTGCCGAAACGATATCAGATAGATAAATTTTATGAAATATTATCTGATCATGGACAAAATAGTTTTTTAAACTACATTCATTTAAACACTATCTCGAAAGAGTTGTTATTAAAATGTATCCAGAGAGAAGAAGGGAAATTTGGTGGAAAGATACCTGAAAGTTACTGGGACGAAGAATTAGCTGTTGCGGTTGCGGGGCATACTGACGAGTTAAAAATCATCCCTACTGCATGGCGAACAAAAGAAGTTTATAAAACTTTTGTTTCAAAAAGAGGAACAAATATTGAACAGGTTCCTAAAAATGCAATAGATGAAGAACTCTGTCTTATTGCGATGGAATCGAATTCTTTTGCTGCTCTGAGATATATCCCAGAAAATATGAAAACAGATTCTTTCTGGGAAAAAGTAATTGATAGAAACCTGTTTTATAAAGTTTCAGATCTGCCGGAGAAATATCAGGAGCAGGCGTGGACCCCAGAAAAATGCTGTTCCCTTTCCGATATTCCATCAAAATTAAAGGATGAGGATCATGTGCTCGCTTATCTTGAAACGCGAGGGCATATCTTGCCAAGTGATTTTGAAGAGTTTCAGACTCAAAAAATCATTGATTATGTTATGAGCAGGGAACATAATTCGAATTCCAAATTATGGTTATTAAAGTATATAGAGCCTGAATTTAGAAGACGGGCTGATATGCAAGAGGTGCTTACTAATTGTAAAGATGCTATTTTTCTAAAAAATCTCTCGCAGGATGAAATCAGAGAAAATATTAATGCATTTCCAAAAAATATTCTTTTTGCACCTGATTGGTATAAGGATGACATAAAAATACCTGAAAAGTATTTTGAACCAGGACAACAACTTACATTATTTGATTTCATAACAGAATAATAAAAGAAAGAAGGAAAATTATTATGAATATGTATCTCGTATATGAAAAAAATTACGCAATAGATGATGTTGACTGTATCGAGGAATGTGAGATGAAATTATATTCATCACTAGAAACAGCAAAACGGGAGATAAGTAAAAGAAAAGAGTCATATGAAAGGGAAATATTATATACTTTTCTGCCTTCGAAAAGTTCTGAAAAGTGTTTGTTTTTCGCAGTAAATTACAACGAAAAAGAAGACACATATGATGGAGCATTTTGTGTTTGCTTGTGTAAAATTCCAGTAGAAAAATAAAAGGAGGAAATATGAGATGATAAAAAGTATGGATAATATTGATGTTCTTATCGCCGCATGTGACTATAAAAAAATAACAAAAAACTGTCAAAAATGTTATAGAAAACTCGAAAGGAAGGCAGGTTTCAACCTCATAAAATCCCCTGAATTACATGGAGAATTGTTGGAACTAATTGGAGAAAAATACGCTGAGAATATTATTAACAAAACAAAATTTTCTGTAAGAAAAATCATTAAAGAACTTTCTTATTTTCCAGAATATGCAAAAAACAAATTAGCACAGGAAAAAAAAGATGAAGCTGCATTTGTTACGCCAAATGATAATGTAAAGAAAATTATATTGCCACCAAAGGTCGAAAACGAAGATATTTTCAGTGTAATTAAATCAAATGTATTTCGTTATTTTGGTGTAGAAGAAGCAGTTCATTCGATTTTCAGATTACATGTTTAGAATAAAAAAGGAGGAAAGCGGGAAATAGAATATTAGTATATCCCCTGATGGCTTGACCAGGATGGGGATATCCCGCATATAATAAAATGAATAAAAACATGGCTACTATATTAAAAACAGAACAGTATAATATTGTCAATATCAAATGGGATACAGACGGGGATGAAGAATTATTTGCTTCATTGCCACAGGAAATAGCTCTTCCTCTTCAATTCGCTTCCGTTGCGGAAGATGAAGACTATCTTGATGAGATTTCTGATTGGCTTTCTGATGAATATGGGTATTGCAATAATGGCTTTTCTGTTCAAGTTAGATAAAAAATATTTCTACAGAAAAATCGAATAAGCAAGATTTTTGCCATCCTATATAGAAAAGGTATACCGATGAAATAACAAAAGGAGAAAGATTATGTTGAAAGAGATTAAAAAAGAAAAAGATGTAATCACGAATCAGGACTTATTTAATGAGATTATTAAAAAAGTTAAAAAATCTGATAAATGGCCGTCCAGTATTATAGACTATGAACTGGAAGACCGTTATGAAACAGGACTTTATAATTATGAGTTTAATCCTGTATTCACTCTGCAGCCAGGCAGTAATGAAGGATATTATCTAAGCCTTTATATCAGAGGATACTATGGTTTAACGGATAAGTTTGATCTTGTCTCGTTAGGGACAATCAAGACTCTGCTTACAGATAAGGAGAGTATTCGACAGATGGCTGCTCTTTATGGGGAGTGTCTAATCGCTTATGAAGAAATCATGAATGATGAACTGGATAAATTTACAAGAAAAGGGTATGACCTATTTCTGGTAGATAAGGAAGAAAAAATGCATCCTTATCTTTCTGGGCTTTCAAGTAAGGAAAAAGCAATGGAAAGATTTAAGTTGTACCATGAAAAAAATTCGGAACAGTATCTAAAAGGAGTCGTAAGGGATAATTTAACACGAAAAGAATTTGTTTTCTGGGCTTTCAGGTAAGGAAAAAGTATACATAGATATGCAATCATTGGCCACTACATTTCTACAAATTCATACTGTGAGTATCAGACTGGTTTAACAAAAAATCTTTTTATAAAATCTGTCATTCGTGTAACGTCAGTGGTGGGCGGCTGACATGAAGTGAAGCCCTGCCGGAAGAAATACCGGCATTCAGCCTCTGCATAAAGGATGCAGGCTGTGGATTAAAACAAGTTTGAGCCACTTAATTGTACTTGCAAAAAACATGCTGCCATTACTTGAGAATGGTCATTTGAAGATGTTATGCGTCAATGGACAGGAAGTAGCAGCTGATGGTATTAAAGTTGTTGATGCAGAAGATTATGACATTGTTTACTGGGAATCCAATGAAAGGAAAAAGTGATGAGGAAATTAAAGGTAGATTTAAGCAGATATCATAGATGGTTTATCAGATGGTCAGAAAGAAATATTACAGAAGAGGATTGCTTAAATGGAGAGATAGAAAATTTATATGTCATGTTAAGCGATTGGCTAGATTTAATGGCAATACCCATTGACAGGAAATTAATTGGACAAGAAATTGTATTCCCGGTTAATGCTGAACATCAAGATAAGATTACATATGATACTTTTTTAGAAGGCTGCAGGATTATAAAAGGGAAAGTAACAAAGGTTACGCCTGTTCAAATCTGTGTAAACGGAAAATTTTATGATTATGCTGAAGGAAAAGTTGTATTTGACAAATTGGAATATTGTATTTTAAGTTTAGTTTACGATGGTGATATGCTTTTTCAGGGAAATATGATGGACTCAATATATCCCGACAATTTGATTGATATTGATGAATCAGTCGGAATAACAAAAGAAGAAATTTTCGTATAGAAAGACTTTGTAACAGATATGGAAAAGGTGGAGAAAGAAATCCAATGTCTCTAACTAAATGACATTGGAAAGAAATCTCCACCTTTTTATGATGAATTGCTCCGTAAAATAATTATACAGAAAAATTGAATGCATGAGATTTCTGTTATACTATATAGAAAAGGAGGACAGACTTTATGAATGTAGATCCAAAGCAAATCAATAATTTGATAAAAATTTTTTGTGAACTAGACGAAGAATACAGAGGGAAAGCTCTTATGGAAATGAATATAAAGGAAAAAAATATGTCGGGTTGACTATTACGGAATATATGGATGAGGATAGAGTCACTGGAATATGGAATGGCAGGAGAATTTCCATCAAAAAAGAATGGAACGGTCACACTTGGACAAGTGGGGAGTTAAAATCTTTGTTTGCAGGAGAAAAAATTACTGTATATGGATTCAGAGGAAAAAATAAAAAAGAATATGGTGTTGTAGGAAAACTAAGCGAACAAAGTTATAATGGCCGGAAGTTTGTAGGATTTAAGCGACTTGGTTTTGCAGATAATTAATTGTAGAAAGGAATGGATATAAAAATGAGAAAAAAAATTATATCATATACTACACAGTTACTTCTCATTCTCTTTCTGAGCTCTTCCTGCATTTACCTTGCAAAAGAAATATCTCGTACTGCAAAAGAAACTGAATTAACAGAACCTATCGCTACCAAAGATTTTGTCTTCCGTTCTGTTTTAGATAAAAAAAATCCAGGAACATTATCTATCAAGGGAAATGATAATGAAGTTATAAATGTATATTTATTGGAAGGAACACTCTATAAAACTATAGCGGTGAAAAAAGGTGAGATGAAAAAAGTACGACTTCCATCAGGATATTATGAAATATCAAGAGCTGGAGGTCCTTCTTGTTGGATGATCGTATGTCCAGAAGGTAAAACCATCTTAGAATAACAGATATCTAACAAAAAAATGCCGTGCAAAAAAAACTTCTACAGAAAAATGCATTCATAAAAAAATCTAACATACTATTAGTGTACAAAGAAATTAGCGATACAAAAAAATCGCAGGTAATCACAGAAGGAGAAATTATCATGACAAAAAACATCTTAAAGAACAAAATCGATTTTGTAGCATTTATCTCAGTAAGAGGGGCAAACCCGAATGGCGATCCCAATAATGAAAATCTCCCACGTACTGATGATGAAATGTATGGAGAAATGTCCAGTGGATGTATCCACAGAAAAATCCGCAATCGTATGCAGGATATGGGGCATAAAATCTATGTACAGTCTGAAGAACGTACAGATGATGGATATGTTTGTTTAAGTGATCGTGCAAAAGCATTGTTCTCCGAACCAAATAATATCGATAAATGCAGAGAAGAAGCTTGTGAAAAATGGCTTGATGTCAGAGCATTTGGTCAGGTATTTGCACTTCCAAAGGGAAATGTTTCTTTTGGAGTTCGTGGTCCAGTTACGACTCACGAGGCTTATAGTATTGATCCAGTTGTGATTGATACCTATGGCATTACCAAATCTGTTAATGCATTGCCACCGAAAAATGAGACATCTATGAGTTCAGACCGTATGGGTTCAAAGTCCTGTGTCAAATACGGTTTATATGTGCTGAAAGGTGCTATCAATGTCCAGATGGCAAGAAAAACTGGTTTTACAGAAGATGATGCTGAGATTGTAAAAAAAGCATTAGCTACATTATTTGTAAATGACGCATCTGCTGCAAGACCAGAAGGTTCCATGGAAGTTGTGAAATTATACTGGTTTAAACACAGTAACGAAACTGGACAGTATTCATCTGCTCAAGTACATCGTTCTGTTACAGCACATTTAAAAGATGGCTGTATTAATCCAAAAAGTATTGATGATTACGAAATTGTTTGCAATGAACTTCCAGGGCTTGCGTGTGAAGATGTCGAAGGTACTTGTTAAAGTTCATCAAAAAAACCGTAGCATCAGTAAGGTGAAAATTTAACAGAAAATCTTTTTTATAAAACCTGTCCAACTTTCCAAGAAAGTTAGATACAAAATTTCTGACATACTATATATGAAAAGAGGGCAGGTTTTATAAATTTAGGTAACGGGATGAATTATAAAATTAATGTACGTCAGTGGCAGCCGGAAAGAACATCGGCATTCAGCCTTCGCACAAGGGAACTGGCTGGGAATTAAAATATCGACTGTGGATAAATATGCTACAAAAAATATATATCACAAAAATGTGTGGATTATGGGATAGAGATAGATAAACGGAGGAAAAAGATGAACGGAATTGAATTTGAAGTTACCGGAAGAAAAGGGTTATTTACCTGCCCGGAATTTAAAGTAGGCGGAGAAAAATGTACTTTGCAGATACCAACATATGAAGCTCTGAAAGGTATTACTAAATCAATTTATTGGAAACCTACAATTACGTGGGTCATTGACGCAGTGCGTATCATGAATCCGATACGAATGGAGTCTACGGGCATAATCCTGCCTAAAATGAAAAGCAACAAGAATGATATTGCAATTTACACATATTTAAAGGACTGCCGGTATCAGGTAAAAGCCCATTTTATCTTTAACAAAAATCGCCCAGAATATAAAAATGACTGGAACGAGACTAAACATCAAGAAATTGCTGAAAGAATGATTGCGAAAGGCGGTCGGCAGGACATCTTTTTAGGGACTAGAGAATGTCAGGGCTATGTAAAACCTTGCAAGTTTGGTGAGGGTAAAGGATTCTACGACGATTTTAGCGAATTGCCATTTGGTTTAATGTATCACGGAATGACATATCCTGACGAAGCATTTTGGCTCTCTTTTTTTTATGTTTATTTATAATATTTCATTCTACTAATGAAATGAAATATTGATGAGAAAGGAGGATAAAAAATAATCATTACATTTCACCAAAAATATTATATGAAAAGGAGCAAAACAATGCAAAAAGAAAAACGGGAAATGTGTCAGCAGAAGTTCAAAGATTTTGAAGCAATTAAAGTTGCGGAAAATGAGCAAATTTTGGTTATGGACTGGAAAAATAAAAACGGTTATTCTGAATATTCTATCCGCTATATGCTTGATAAAGAAAAGGGGAATCTTATTATCACAGGTGATCTTGGAGCAGGTATTGCAAGTTGGTACAATTCATTGTACCCAGAAAAATTGGCTTCACTCTTAAATGATATCGGATATTTTAAAAGCAAAATCCAATGTTGTACAGAAACATATACCTACCGTTATAAAGACATTGAAGAAGACCTTATGTCTATAAAAAAAGATTTGATTCTTGACGGATATGGTGAAACAGAATTAGAAGTGGATTTCAATAAAATCTTGTCTCTATCTACCTACATCGATGGCGGAGTAGGAGCCTACCCGAATGATCTTACAGAGATATTTGAGAAATATGACAGGGATTGGCAGCAATCCGAGTTTGCTTACCTTGGCAGGCGTGTTTCTAACCGTATCTATTTTTGGGCAGTAGGTTTTCAGATGGCAGTAGATGACTTATTAAGAAAAGAACAGAGAAAAAATACGGTATTTTAAGGTTTCCATGAAAAGAAAGGGAGGACCTGATAACGAATACAGTATGTGCGTCCTGGGTATTAGAAAACCTACCTGCAAAGAAGCTGAAGAATTTTTCCGAGCAGATATAATAACGATTTTGATATGGAAAAAGAAGAAACAATGCCAGTCTTCGGGAAATAGAAAGGGAACATTATGGACAAAAAAGTAAAAGAAAAAGAATGTGAAGCGTGTGGAGCTTTTTTTATACCTTATCGAAGCAATGGAAAGTATTGCCCTAGCTGCAGTAGCCATTCTGATCGGGTCAAACAGAAAGTCGAACGACAGATACGAAAAAATATTAAGAAATATGGATATGGAACAGCACCGAAAGAAATTAAAAATATTTGCAAAGAGTGTGGAAAGATCTTCATCTCTTATGTACATCCTAAAGATTTTTGTAGCAAAGAGTGTGGATCAACTTATCGGATTAAGCATACATTTTGTGGTTATTGTCACAAGCCAATGACAGAAACAGAAAATATTTATGATGTCAATGGGAAAACATGGTTTTGCTGTGAAGAGTGTTCAGAAAAAAATAAATGGGATAATGCCAGAAAATTAGGTGAAGTCAAGATTTGTCCTAATTGCGGAAAAGAATTTATCAAAAAATCAACCTATTGTAGTAAAGAATGTTACATCGATCATATGCATAAAAAGAAAAGAGAGTCCAGCAGGAGAAAAGCTGCCGGGTTAAAGCTCTGTCCTGTATGTGGTAAAGAATTTGCTGGAGAAGGCGTTACCTGTTCGAATGAATGTAAAAAGAAGAAACTCGCATCTGAACCTTGCGTGATACGGAAATGCATAGTCTGTGGAAAGACATTCAAATGTCCTGTTAGCAGGCTTGATGAATCTTTTAACATATGTTCTGATATATGTCAAAAAAAATTATCTATTGTTATGGAAAAAGAAAAACAACAGAAGCAGGAAGAACAAATGAGGCTTGAAAAGAAAAAAGGGCAGGAATACATCAATAAAAATGGATTATGCAGTATCTGTAAGACCTCTTATGTGGACTGCGAACGTATGCAATCGAATTTTCAATGTTACCCCAAAGGAAGTTCCTGCAAAGGGAATTTGGTCATAAAATGTCCGAAGTTTACAAGGTAGAGAGGAGAAAAATATGGTTTATCAATTAGAATCGCCAGATATTACTACAATTATAGATTACTGCGAAGACCTTTTAAAAGATGAGAAGATTGAGGTATATGATTTTGGAAAAAGAAAAGATTTTGTACTACATATATATGTAGATGAGGATTTTGAGTCTGAATCCATAGAATATAGGATTTTCACATTTAAAGATGGAGAATTAGTGGACAAGACAGAAGATATCTATATTGATAAGTTGGAAAATGAATTGGAACGAATCAATTCTTACGAAGACTTTGGAATTTTATAAAGAAGGAGATTTACCTTATGGATAAAAAAAGTGAAGAATATTTACGCCAATATATCAAATTGACAGATGCACTTAAACAAAAAATAGAAGCTCACGCTGCCAGATACCATATCAAAGCAGAAATTTGCGCTTGGTATTCGGACTGGTGTGATATCTGTGGGTATTCCCGTACTGAAGCTAGAAAAATATATCATGGCGGAATCGGAGAATTTATGAAGCTGCCAGAAGGAAATGGTATTGTACGATTTACTATATAGTCATCAAAGAACATTAAAAAAGGAGAATATATCATGACTGTCAAAACTTTAATAGAAAAATTAAGCCATTACAACAAAGATGCTATCATTCATTTACATCACAGGGAGGGCGAAGAGCTTCTGTTTGCTTTAGCTTTCCAAAATGACGACACAATCGTTGTTTTAGAAACAGAAAATGACAATGATATGAGAGAAGAGATCCAAGCTAGATTTGATGCAGCACTTGAAGATGGAAAAGATGAGCTGGATGTCTATTCTGAAATGCTGGAAACCGGAATTGATATAAAGATGGTGAGAAAGTATTTAGGAGATGATGCAGCAGATCATATGAAAGATTTTTGCAAAGAGCATGGATTAATCTGAGCATCTAAGAACATTCATTGCTCCCTAGTCGCATCTGGCTAGGGAGCTGAATCTGCATTTTGAAGATAAGGCTTCTTAAACGAAGGGAGAATAATAATATGAATACATACGGAACCAGTGCAATATGTCCCTGTTGTGGAAAAACATTATACACAAGCAATATACCGAAATATAGCTTCGTTTGTAAAGACTGTAACAAAAACTTTTATACTAAAGAAGTAAAAGATACTTTCGCTGAGTATTGGGATGAAGTTACTGAAAGTACAAAGCAACTTTGGGAAATCAATATTCCTGTAGCAAAAGAAAATCAAGAAAAGATGGTATTTAAATGGAAAGAATTAGCAAAAAAATATCATTGCGATTTTCTTGGCTTCGATATGATATATAATCGCGTTGAGATAGATATAGGCTGGGAAAATGGTTTTCCAGAGTGTGATATTTTGAATCAGATCATAAAAGATATTGAAAAACAAAGAGGAGAAAGCTAAAAATGGCTATTATATTTAATTCAAAAGAATGTGGCATTACAAAAGAAGAGATGAAGCTTTTGTATAGATATAATTTAATAGAATGCAATGATTTTACATTCACTGTAGCTACAATCCCTAGTTGGGCTATGGAAGAGGCAAAAAATCTTATTGGAAAAGATTTTAAAGGGACTGGTTGGAATGACTCTTTAGTATCTGGAAGTAAAAAAGCAATCAAATTGAAAAATCAGTATGATCATCCAACATTATACGAAAAAACCATGAAATGTTTCACACAGGAAGGATAAGGTAGTAAACATGAATTTTATAAAAATCATTTGCAATTCATTTGAAGAAAGAGATTTTATTCACAAACAAGGGTGTATTGTGAATGAGAGAAAGTGCAAAGGTCGATATGAATGTTGGAAGTGCCCATTTGCAACTTGCAATATTTCATTTGAAGTCAAAGATAATAAGATGAAACGATGATTTTAAGAAAAGATGGGAAAAGATTTTATTATGCTAAAGACTTTAGTTAGACTATTTATTCAGTTCGTATAGAAATATCGGGCTAGAGATTAAAACGGACCAAAGGAGAAATATCATGGAAAACAAAGAAATGTACACCAAGCAAGAAGTAGTCGAAATGTTAAAAGACATGCAGCGAGAAACCGGTGAATGCGTTGGCTTTTTTGTAGGGCAAGTATCTCAGTTATGGGTCATTAAAGATCTTATCGAGAAAAGACTTAATGATATGGGAGAAACTGGTGTTGAAGTACGAGTTAGTAAATAACTATAAAGGAGAAAAACATGGATAGAACAAAAGCTGCTGCTATAGTAAATGACTTTTTTGCAGATATGAACCCATCTTTATGGAACGGTAGTACATCAATGCCAAAGTCATTTGACAACCGTGCATGGCAGTACCCACTAACGGATGATGTTAATCTCGAAATCACTTTTGTATATAATAAAGAAGATGGATGGTGCCATTATTGTGATTTGGTCTATCAATCTGATGACAGCTCATTTGATATGTTGAGTGGACACGGGATCGATTCTATTTTAAACGTAACAGATACTGTAATGGATCTGTGCAGAGATTACTAAAAGAGATAAGTATGAATAATATAACTGTATTGCTGGTAAAACCAAAGAGAAAACCGGAAGTTGTAGAAATCGAAGATACATTAGAAAGTCTTTAAAAAATGGTAAGCGGCAAAATAGAAGTTGTCTATCCATTTGATGACCCTGTAGGACTTATCATGAATGAGGAAGGTAAACTTCTTGGGCTCACACCTAATAGGGCATTAAAGGATAACAATGGGAGAACCTATGATATTATTTTCGGAGATTTTCTTGTCACAGGTCTTACAGAAGAAAATTTCGGATCTTTATCCGATGAACTGATAGAAAAATATACAAAATTTTTCTATTTCTAGTAAAACAAAAGGAGAAAAACATATGAGATCAGTAAATATTACATATAAAATATATGAATTTTCTGAATTATCAGAAGATGCAAAAGCTAAGGTGAAAGAATGGTATTTGAATAATTTCTATCAAAATGAAGAATTTTCAGATATGTGCAAAGAAGAATTATCTCATCGCTTTCCTAAAAGCGATTTAAAAGTACAGTATTCCCTGTCGTACTGTCAAGGGGATGGTCTTAATGTTTATGGTACATTAAATTTAAAAGATGTACTATATAATTTATCCATTACCCCATTAACTTCTTTTAAGCCAGAAGATAGTTTTACAGAGAAAGAGAAAAGGACTCTTTGTTGCTATGCAAAAGAGTGTGGCTGGGAAATTACTTTACCTCAAAATTACCGTTATGCTTATTGTATGGTTGATAGGATTGACCTTGCAGAAGAATGGGAGTATATTTTGACAGAAATTACTCCACCATTTAAAAATCTAAACAAAAAATTGATGAAGAGATTTCAGCAATATATTGTTGATCTATTTACCAAATTTTGTGCAGAACTTGAAGCTGCTGGCTATCAATTCTTTTATTCTATTGATGATGAATCAATGGAAAATGTTTGTAAGATAAATGAGTGGGAATTCTTAGAGGACGGAACGCTATTCAAATGATTTATAAAAAAATGTGATGATTATATTCCCGGGATTATATTCCCGGGATTTTTTTATTCCTATTCACAATCTATCACAATACTATTGAAACAATTTTTGATGACGAAAGGAGGATAACATTATATCATCATGTTTCGATTAAAAAATAAAAAAGGAGAACAAGATTATGGGAGATTGTTTTAGCATAAGTCTTAATATTACTCTCAAAAATGAAGCGGCAGCTGTTAGAGTAATGCAGGAATATATCCAAAACAAACCATATGTAAATTTTGGACTTGAAGAAAATCAAAAACGCGGGATAGGAACAGATAATTTTAATGACCTGATAAGAATATTCTTTTCATCCTGCAATGGGACTGTTATCGATGTAGCAAGAAACGAGGATATTATATCTTATAATGCTGATTTTGATGCTACATATAGTTGGAAAAGCGTAATGTTAGACATATTTGGATCTATTGCCCCATTTTTAGAAGATGGTTCTGAATTAAACATTTCTTCTATAGATGATTATTTTTGTCTTATAGTAAAAAATGGAAAGGCCGAATATTAGATTAAGGAATTGGAGGAAAATAAAACATGAAGAATATTACTGTAAGAGAATGGATTGATAAATTTAATCATGGAGAATTTGATAATGAAGATTTTAAAACTCAATGTGCTGCAGGATGGTATGATTGGTTTTGCTCAACTAAATCTTTGGCTAAAAAACTAAAAAAAATGGGAAACATTATTAAGGACATTAAAAATGATTACATTCTCGATAATTTTCGTGTATGGTTCAAGAATAATTGTCCTTGCAGTTATCCATTATATGATGATTTTAGATTTGAACCCATAAAAGAAAATAAAGAGGATGCAGATGATGATGTCCGAGATCAATTATACTTTGGAGTACAATGCGGCCACCCATATGGCAGTGATTATATGTATGAAATTTTCACTGGACGTAATGGATATGATATTGAATTTAAATGCAAGAATAAAAAAGAGGTATTACAAGTGATTGACCAGCTCGCAAAAGATTTTGAGAAAGAAAAACATCAGTAATCAAAAAGTGAGGGGTAAAATTTGCAATGGATAGTGTATATGAGACATTACTTAATCGGTTATTAGAAGAGGTTAAAAACGAAGATATCAAAAAAGGTATCAACATTGCTTTATCAGCATATATGGACTCAGGGTACATGAATTATAATGACATGTATAATGATGAATTAATGAGCGAGACAGTAGATGGATATCTGCAAACATTGGGAGAAAAAGGAGTATAAGCATATGGCAAGAGGCACGATGTACGAATTACAGAGAGAAAAAGATTTTTTAAATCAATTACAGGAAGAAGAATTATATGAGCATCTTCCAGATATTGCAGAGTTTGTGAAAACAGAAAAAAATAAAGAAGGCGCAGCATGTATTCTTTTAGAAGAAATGCAGGAACTGGGAGCTGTTGTTGGAAAAGAAGATGACATCCCTTATATCATTTTTACAAAAGAGTGCAAAGAAAATTATTTCCGAGATCGTTTTGCGAAAGTAAAAAAAATGGTTGCTGATATGGATCTGGATGAGTTTTCCAACAGTGATCTTTTTACTTTAAGAGATGCGATCCAGGATGACTGGGGCAATATGGTTTATGTTGTTGTAGAAGAACATGATTTTGCAGAGAGCAAAGCTGCTTCATCACAGGCTGTAAATTATGGTTCTGCACCTGCAGCTCCAGCTCCAGCCGCTTCTTCTCAGGGAATGCCAGATGGATTTATGACTATTCCAGAAGGAGTAGAAGAGGAACTTCCTTTTATTTAGAAAATGAATTTAGGGCAATGAAAAGAAAAAGGCCGATAATCGGTCTTTTTCTTATATGGAGGTTTTCAAAATATATAATGAAAAAAATATTTAAGATACTTTGTTTTATCCTATTTTTATACGCAGGAACTGCTTTATTTTTTTCTGACCATTTTTATCCGGGAACCAACCTAAATGGAGAAAAGGTTTCTTTAAGAGATAAAGAGAGTAGTAAGCGTATTCTTCAAAAAAAAGTGATAAATCATAATATAACAATAATACAGCCAGACGGCTCTAAGACCGAGTTGGATGGTGATACCTATGATCTGCATTTAAACACAGATGCTGATATTAAAAATGCATTGTATTTACAACATTCCTTTCTGTGGCCAGTAAACATATGGAAAAAACATGACTTAAAACAGGAACTTAATGTGGAATACGACAACAAAGAATTGTCGAGGATAATCAATAGCCTAACCTTTATTTATAAATAATTTAATTTGATGAACGATTGCATAATGTGCCCATGTAGTTGGTAATGACCTTCCGGGATCGTAATCATCAATATTTTCCATGATACCAACCCATGCTTCATGCATCATTTCTTCATAATACTCGGTTTTGTATGTAGAAAAATATCTATTTATTTCAAGTCCAATAAAACCAACCAATTCATCGTATAATTTGTTTTTTGCCGCTGTACACACCGCTTCATTTTCACTGTGGATATCACATTTTATTTGTCTAAAAAGTTCGACTTTTTCTTGTCTATCAGTTGTATATTTCTCTTCAATATCTTTTTTTCTTTTTGCTGACATATCTTTTCCCTCCATAAGCTGTTTTTTATTTCTTTTACCCTTAATCCATCAGGCAGAAATAAAACCATCCGCAATAGCTGTTCTTTTTAATGCATCTCTATTAAATGACTTCATTGCATTTAAATATTCTAAACACCATTTCACTTCTAAGGGGTCTTTTACACAATAATGTGTCGTTTTTCTCCATCTTTCAAAAAGTTCGATAGCATTTTCATTTGTTTTAACATCTACGTCATTTAATAAAAATAGCACGATACTTTTTAATGTAGCACTGTTCATTTTCAGCCCTCCTTTCCCAGTCTCTTATTAGTATGATAGATTAGCATTTCATTCAGGATTGGTGTTCTTTGTATTTCTTATTATACTCTTATTTTAAAAAGAGCATTTTTTCTGTAGAAACTTTTTTTTATAAAACCCGTTTGGTTATATTCATGCTAAAAATCAGACACACTGCTATTCTGACATACTATATATAAGTAATAATAATTATCAAACACATGCAGAAAACCGCGGTCAACTTCAACTGCCCGTCGGTGTATCACGAATTAGAGTAGAAAGGAAGAGAATAACTTATGGTAATTTATGGATATAGAATAAACAGTATAGATATGAAAGAAGTTTGGAATAAAATCACAACTGTACAGAAAAATTTAAACAAAATCGCTTTTAAATTATATCATGAGCAACTGGGCAAGGAGATTGCTTTTTTATGCGATAATATTACTCTTAATGTTCTAAGTCGGGAGGATGGCATATCCATCTATGATTCAGCAGTACAAATTCTTAATCAGCGAATTGATGCCTCGCAAAGGGCTAGAAGCAATACATTATACAATTATAATGTGTTTGCACATATTATTCCATATAAAGAATATACTTACATAAAAATTGTTTCAGCAAATCAAAAACTCCTTAAAGCATTTCAAATCTTTGAAGAATATAGCCTTAGTGAAATGGAGTGTAAAGATCCAAAAAATAAAAAAAAGATAATCTGGGATGAAATTTGTTCTATATGCACGAAAAAAGAGCCTTTTTCTATCAATTTATCCATATCCAATATTGATCCTAAAAAAGAGTGTATAAAATACCCTTCTATATCAGAAAGAGCTGAAATTATTGCTCGATATACAAAATTATATGAAGGAAGAACAGATTATCAATTACAAAGCTGCTCTGCACCTACTGAGCCAGCAGAGATTCAAGATTTTATCATTTCGGCACCAGAAAAACCAGAAAAAATGTATCAATTACTTGTTTCTTATCTAAAAAATTGCAGAGAGGATGAGTGGGGAATTGTTGATTTAACACAAGAAATTTTGGAAGAAAATAAAGATAAACTTCTTATGTGGGGGGCAGCAAAAGCAATCCATCACAACTTTTATGGAGGACTCTTATATCATACTCTTTCAATGGTTCAGGAAGCCTATGTAACACAAAAAGCAAATAAGAGATTAAACAATGAATTACTTATTTGCGGAACAATTTTGCATGATATTGGAAAACTCCGAGAACTAACTACTGACGAGATTGGTGTATCTGACTATACGATAGAAGGTCGCCTTATAGGTCATATAGTATTAGCAGATGAAATGATATTAGAAAAAGTTTTCCTTGCTAAACAGGAGGGACATCCATATCCTAGTGAAAAAGTATCTATGCTTCGACACATGATACTTTCTCATCATGGTACAACAGAATGGGGAAGCCCAGTCGCACCTGCAATCTTAGAAGCTGAAGTATTGCACCAAATTGACTATATGGATTCAAGATTAATCCAATATACGGATGCATATAACAAGCTGGAAGCAGGAGAAATGTCTGAGCGAATCTACGGATTAGGTTCTAGCGTTGTGCGCCCTGGCTTTTATAAAAATAGTTAATAGCTGAACATTTTTATTTTTTTCGCCAAGTAAACAGATATTGTGTTCCATAAATCCGAAGGAATTTATTCCTTCGGATTTTTACTTTATACAGAAAAATTATCTTTCTCGCCTTTCTGTCATTCTAATAATAAAGAATATATGCGAAAGGAGACGAATAAATGTCTGATTATAGAAAATTTAATGAAGAAGTTCTTAGAGAAGTAAAACAGGAATGTAAAAAATATAACTATTGTGCAGAATTACGTTTTAATGAGATTCACATTCAGACCAAATTTGAATCATGGTACTTTGTTCCAAACGAATGCGGCATCATTAAGCTAATGCATGGAAACACTATTGGACACATTTCTGAACGATTTCACAAGCAGTTTTCTCGAAAAATGTCTTATAAAGATATGGTTCAGTATATACACGAACACGAAACGTCAAAATATACAAACCATGTTTTCACTTTTACATTTACAAAGACAGGCGGAATGAAAGCATATGCTTAACAAGAAATTTTTTTATAAAATCTGTCTGACTTTAAAAAAAAGTTAGATAAAAAATACTTTTACAGAAAAATCGGATAAGCAAGATACCCCCTACCTCTTTAGGCTGTGGGATGAATTGCAAAATTCGTGTAACGTCAGCGGTGGCGGAGAGAATAGCATCTCCCACTGACATGAGATTAATCCCTGCCGGAAGAAATATCGGCATTCAGCCTCTGTATAAGGGATACCGGCTGCGGATTAAACAATATTCTCCTACGTTATTTTTTTATTTAATTCTCTCATCTATCATTCTTTTTATGTATGAAAGTGCAATAGATGAAAGGAGGATAATTTTTGTATTGTACGAATTCATAACAATAAATGTAAGGAGGAATAAAAAAAATGTGGGAGAAAAATAAAGATTTTAAAAGTATAACAGATGTTGTTCAATATCATACCGGAATGTTATCAGAAGAATTTTTAAATCCCCCGAAAGATCCACATATAAAAAATTTAAGAGATGCTGTTATCTTGACCCAAACATTTCTAAAAAAGGGGCTTCATGTTGCAATCATTGCAGATTATGATGTTGATGGCATTCTTGCTGCCATTAATCTTTATGAAGGATTAAAAGAATATATCAAGCAAGCAGGACTTACGAATAAACTTATAGTTCGTTTTCCTAAGAGATTTTCTGAAGGATATGGACTCAGCTCAAGAATTATAGATGAAATTCCCTGTGGATATTTTATAATCACCGTTGATAATGGCATCGCTGCTTTGGAACAAATAGCACAAGCAAAGAGAAAAGGAATTCCAGTGATTGTCACAGATCATCATTTATGTTCCGATACAAGCCTTCCAAGTGCAGATATCATTGTTGATCCAAATGCAATAGGAGGTTCTGAGTTTACAGGATATTGCGGTGCAGCAATTGCATATCGCTTTGCAAAGACACTTATTCCTAAAAATAAAAAACTACTTGAACAACTCTTAGCTCTCACAGCTATTGCAACGATCACTGATGTAATGCCGTTATATGGAGATAATCGAAACATTGTAAAAAGAGGTTTAAAACTATTGAACCAGCGAAAAGTTCCCTACGGAATGAATGTATTACTTAATCTTCTACGTATCGAATATATCCAAGAAGATGATATCGGGTTCAAAATCGGACCAGTCCTTAATGCTGCTGGACGATTGGAAGACGATGGAGCAGAGAAGGTGTTTAATTTATTGAAAATGAAGGAACCTAATAATCCAATGTTAGAGAGTGATCAAGAAGCATACACAGCTGCGTTAGAGTTGATTGAACTTAATAAAAAAAGACAGAATATTGTAAAAGAATCTATGGATAAGATTCAAGAAGACTATCCAGATGATGTATTAGCCAATGAACGATGTATCGTTCTATATGACAGTTCTTTCAATGAAGGGATTATTGGGATATTAGCAGGAAAATTAACTGAAAAATATAATGTTCCCGCTTTTGTTTTTACAGATCCTATATATCCTAAAAAAATTGGGTTATACAAAGGGTCTGGGCGCAGTGCAAGGAATATTCATTTAAAGAATTTGTTAGATAAGAACAAAGACTTATTAAATGGCTATGGGGGTCACGCAGGAGCCGCCGGACTATCTATTGATAAGACAAAGTTATCTCAATTTTCTCAGCAGGTTAACCTTCAACTTTCAGATATTGTTTTATCTGATCATAGATGTTTGAGATATGATTTGGAGATATCTGCATCAGAAATCCCTTATTACATGGATGAACTTCAAAAATTTGCTCCGTATGGAGAAGGTAACCCTAATCCAGTATTCTTGATACATGATTTTTATCTTTCTCCGCGAAATGGTCATTTTTTTCAGAGAATCGGACAGAATGCAGAGCACATCAAGCTATACGGCAATAACATGGATGCTATTGGATTTGATATGGCTGAACGTTTTATCAACAATGAAGTCCCGAAGCAAATTGATATAATTGGAACCCTGTCTTTTAATTATTTTAATAATAGGAAGAAAATACAAATTGAGATATTTGATTATCTTTCTATTAAAAAAGAAAAAACTCCATTTATAGAATCACTGGAATCCCTTCTGACTTTATAACATTCAAAAGGATATTCGGGATTAAAAATTATCAAGGAGAACGATACGATGAATGCAAAAAATTTTAAAGAAGTAACTAGACAAGTGGCTGTAATCAAGACACAGAATCGAACTTTAGCTATCTATGCAAATCTCCGTCCTGTCAGCATAGAATCAGGAGAAGATTTTATGACAATTATTGATGGAAAGTTTAAGTTGGACTTGAATGATTTCTCAAATGGAAAAGGGGATAACGCAAAACACGTCCAGTTTAATCTGGATATTAAAGATATTAAATATCTTTATGCAAGAGCGAAAATGTTTGATATGCCCATGCCTTATAATATTATTAAAAATTATACCATGCCAGAGGCTATTATAAAGGATGGTCCAGATAAAGGAAAGGCAAAAACAAAAAAGATTTTTATCAGTAGAACTTCGGTAGATGAAAAAACTGGAAAACCAATGCGCTCTCCATGGGCAATCCAAATAGAAAATGGAGTGTCCAGACCGAAAAATGGTGGACGCAGTTCAGTAGAAATAGAACCAAACTCTTATCAATGCAGAGTAAGAGGATATATGCGAATAAATGATATCGATTTCTTAGATTTTATTGATAAGGCATATACTTATATGGAGGAATACCGTCATATTATTGCTCAGGATATTGTTCCAAGAGGAGAGAAAATACTGGACGAAATGCAAAAACGAAGAGGAAATACATATAATACTGTTCCGCCAGAGGAGTATATACCAGAAAGTCCAGGGCTAGTTAGCTCAGAACAACCAGAAGAAAATTTTTCAAAATCTTCTAATGCTCCAGTATCAACAAACTCTGCTACACAATCCAATAAAAGACCTCAATTGTATGAGGTTGTTGCTATCATTGGAGAACTGCAGGGATACGAAGATTATTTCCTGTCTAATTGTTTGATTAACAATAAGGAATATCTTATCTATTTTTATCCGCAATATATAACTAACGCCTTACAGGAGGCAATACGTCTAAAAAAAGCGACTAACATTTATGTTTATAAAAAAGAAAAAAATATTCTTTTCTATAAATTGGCCGCACCCAAAAAATAATACACCTACAATACATTAATTATAATGAAGACCTATTGAAGAAAATTCAATGGGTCTTTTTACATTCTATCATACTATTAATGAAAGGATGTGAAAATAATGATAAAAACAGATAGTTGGAACACTGTAACTTTACTTTGTGGTAATCATGGAGAAGATTTCAGTCATAAAATGCAATTAAAAGAAGGACCGCATTCCTTATTTTATTCTTGTCCCGAATATAAATCTATTTATGGGACAAATCATGAGGGTCGTTCTTGTAACAACAGGTTAACATTAGTTGATTTTGAACGGATGCTCAATCATCTTAATGAAAAATCTTATGCTCCGTTTGGACAGGAAGTAAACTTGACCGATTATACATGGACAGAAAAAGGAGTAACATACAAAGTGTTAGAACATAAAGGTGGAAGATATAAGGTTCTTATGTTAAATAAAAAAGCGGTATCTAAATAATAACCATAGAATTACATTACAAAAAGGAGGACCGTTTAAAGACGGTGGTGAATTTTTCTTTGGATTAAAAATTCAGGATATTTTTCACCTAAATTTTAATGAATGATATTCAACGTCAACAAATTCGTGACCTTAGAAATGCTGGATATAGTTATAAAAAGATAGCTCAAAAGCTAGAAATAAATGAAAATACCGTTAAGACATATTGTAAGAGACATGGACTTGGGGGTATTGCAAAAGCACCAGCTTCTATTAATGAACCCTTTCATCAGTGTTTGTATTGTGGAACAGATATCCAGCAGCAATTAGGAAGAAAACCAAAAAAATTTTGCTCAGATATATGTAGAAATAAATGGTGGAATGAACATCCAGATAAAGTAAAGCGTAAAGCATACTATCATTTAATATGCAGACATTGCAAAAAGGAATTTATCTCTTATGGGAACAAAGAAAGGAAATATTGTTCGCACAATTGCTATATTCGCGAAAGATTTGGGGGTGATGAAAATAAAAAACAAATCATGTGAAAATGAAAAAAAATATTATGGAACGATGATTGTTGCATATCAACTATTAAAACAAAAAATTATCACAACTGAAGAATTTAAACAAATTGGAGAATTATTTCAAAATAAGTATAAAATATCATCTCCTCTATTAATAAACATTTCTCTTCGACAGAAAATATAAAACTCGTCCAAATTTCTAATAGAAGCAAATTTCTGACATACTATATATAAATAGCAAACGTATATTTGGAATATATGTTTGCTATATTAGTATGGAAATGATAAGATAAAATAAACAGATAAATAGAAAAGTTTAATGACTTTTATTGTAAAAAGAAGGAGGAAGTTTATGTCAAAAATACATAAGATAGAAGCGATGATCCCCAAGCAAATAGAAAAGAAAAAAGTAGCTGCATATGCACGAGTATCTGCTCTAACAGAAATGACACAGTATTCTTTTTCAGCACAGGTTAATTATTATAGTGCATTAATTCAAAAGAATCCAAATTGGAAATATGTAGGAGTTTATGCCGATAAAGGGATTACCGGCAGATCCATAAAAAAACGTAAAGAATTCAATCGTTTAATAGATGACTGCAATAACGGGAAAATTGACCTTATACTTACGAAATCGGTTAGCCGTTTTGCCCGAGATACTGTAGACACTTTGAACACTATAAGGCATTTAAAAAATATAGGAGTAGACGTTTATTTTGAAAAAGAAAATATTCACTCTATATCACAGGAGGGAGAATTACTTCTCACGTTTTTGGCCGCTTATGCCCAAGCAGAAAGTGAAAACACATCTGAAAATATAAAATGGGGAATTCGTAAAGGCTTCAAAGTAGGAAAACCAAATGGATATAAAGCTCCATATGGTTATAAATGGAATGGAAACAGTTACAGCATCGTCCCCGAACAAGGAGCAATTGTAAAAGAAATATACAAAAGATATCTTGACGGGGAGCCTGCTTATAGTATAGCAAAGGCCCTAAAAAAAAGGGGAATTAAGGGACAAACAGGAATACCAATGGATGATTCTACTATTAGGTATATTGTTTCAAATATTTCTTATACGGGAACATTATTGTTGCAGAAATGGTTTTTTACACAAAATCATGTTCGGAAAGAAAATAAAGGTGAGTTGCCAATGTATGCTGTAGAAAACATGTTCGAACCTTTAATCTCTAAAGAAGATTTCCAAAAAGCATTACAGATTAAAAAAGAGAGAGCGGAAGCAATGCCAAACAAAAATCCTAGATTGACTGCATTTTCAGGTATTGTCAAATGTGGAAATTGTGGATGTTCTGTATGTAGACGAACGACAAGATACGGCAAAAAATGGGTTTGTAATGCTAAGGATCGGAAAGGTATGGCTGCATGTGATTTTCGAGATATTTATGAAATAGAACTAGAAGCGGCAGCAACAAAAGCATTAGCTGTCAATGAATTTAAAGAAGATTTAGTAAGAAGAGAAGTCAAACTTATTACAATTGATAATGCATATATTGTGTTCAATCTAAAAGATGGAAAAAAGAAACAGATTTTAAGAACTTATACGAAAGGATATAGTGGATTTTCTTGTAGATTATTTTGCGGAAATTGTCGTAAAATGCTTGAAGCTGATTCCAGAACATTAAGTATTAATGGGCAAAAAAAGAGATATAAAATATGGTGCTGCAGAAAATGTCCTGGGCAAAGAGAATTTGATGACGTTATAAGAAAAGCCACACAATCTCTTTTCAATGAACCACAATGTGAAGGATTATTTGCTCAGAATATAGAAAAGGCTATCATTTATAATGATAGGATAGATTTCTATTTTAAAGAAGGAAAGGTGATTACATGGGAAAAAGAGTAACTACAATTCCTGCTACATTAAATTTGTATGACTCTGTTTCTCTTAAAAATCCACAAAAAAGAAAAGTTGCAGGATACGCCAGAGTTTCCAAAGATATTGAAGAGCAGGCAACGAGTTATGCTGCTCAAGTTGATTACTATACTGCGTATATTAAAAAAAATCCGGAATGGGAATTTGCTGGTATATATACTGACGAAGGTATAACCGCCACAACAACCAAAAAACGAAATGGCTTTAAACAAATGATTGCTGATGCTCTCGCAGGAAAAATAGATTTAATTATAACTAAATCAGTTAGCAGGTTTGCTAGAAATACCGTTGATTCACTCACAACAGTCCGAGAATTAAAAGAAAACGGTATTGAAATTTATTTCGAGAAAGAGAATATTTGGACATTTGATTCAAAAGGAGAATTGCTTATAACCATTATGAGTTCTCTAGCTCAAGAAGAATCCCGATCTATCTCAGAAAATGTTAAATGGGGGAAAAGAAGAGCTTTTGCTAATGGAAAAGGTTCGTTGTCTTTTAATACCTTTTTAGGTTATGATAGAGGACCTAATGGAGAATTTGTTATCAATGAGGAACAGGCAGCAACAGTGAGATATATTTATGAAAAATTTCTTGAAGGATTTTCTGCTTATAGAATAGCAAAAGACCTAACCGAGATGGGAATAAAAACTCCTGGAGGAAAAGAAAAATGGGCTAATAGTTCAGTCCTTAAAATTTTAAAAAATGAGAAATATAAAGGAGATCTTTTATTTCAAAAAACATATATCAAAGACTTTCTTTCACATAAAAGTGTTCGTAATAATGGAGAAATCCCCCAGTATTACATAGAAGACCATCATGAAGGGATTATTACCGCAGAACAGTTTGACCAAGTACAATTAGAACTTTACAGGAGAAAAAAGATAAAAAAATATAGTGGAATAAGTATTTTTTCATCTATATTAAAATGCGGAAATTGTGGGGGGTGGTATGGTTCTAAAGTATGGAATTCAAATACCAAATATAAAAAAACTATCTATCAATGTAACAAAAAATATAAAAATAGATGTAAAACTCCTAATCTTTCAGAGTATGAAATCAAACAGCTCTTCGTTCAAGTTGTCAATCAATTAATTTCTGAAAAGGAAGAAATAATAAAAAATACAGAAGAGATGAAAAAAACTATTTGTGATATGAATAGTCTTACTATGGAATTAAAAGATAAAACTGCAGAAATTAATACTGTTGTAGAACAAATAAATAATATAGTAATTCAAAATAGTAAAGTATCATTAAATCAAGATGAATATAATAAAGAATATTTCAGATTAAAAAGAAAATATGATACCATTGCGTCAGAGATAGATAGACTCTCAAAGCAAATAAAAGAAAAAGATCTTCAAGGTAAATTATTTGATAATTTTATCAGCACCTTTAAGAAACAAAATGAAACGATTTCAGAGTTTGACGAATTCCTTTGGAGTGGCCTTGTATATGAAATCGTAGTATATACCAAACAAGACGTGCGATTTTTTCTAAAAAATGGTCTTGAAATCGATACTGGTCTCTAATTATATTAAATACAATAAAGATAAACTAAGATAAGATTCGAAAGATAAAAAATGATATTATATTATATAGAAGAAACTCAGATGCACAGGCAAATTATTTACCATATGTATTTATTATGGAATAATTTGCCTGTTTTTTATTATGAATGATAGTAAAGCGTATTGACTTCGGTTCGAAGTGATTTATATAAAATAATCAATTCGATAGAAAAGGGTTCAAATGAACCCTTTTTGAACCCTCTTAATATATAATAATTAAATTATATTAAAATCATAGCATGGACAAACTCCTGCCCATGCGGATATTATCCAATGGATAAATGCCGCTGTACCTATCGTCAGATTGTAAAGTACCAGAATAGAATAAGTGGCCCGATTCTTGACCGAATTGATTTGTTTGTTCGTTGTGAGGAGATAGGATACGAAGCGCTGACTTCGAACTCTAAAGAAGAAAGTTCTGCGGATATTCGGAAAAGGGTAAGCAAAGCATGGGAGATACAAAAAGAACGTTTTGCACAAAGTACTACATTGTTTAATGGCAGAATGAATAAGAATGAGGTGGAAATCTATTGCAAACTAGATGAAGAAGGACAGCAGCTTATGAAAGAAGCTTTTTCTGTTTTCCAGCTTACAGGGCGTTCTTATTTTAAGATTTTAAAAGTGGCAAGAACCATCGCAGATTTAGAAGGTAGTTACGATATAAAAAGCCGTCATGTAGAGGAAGCACTATATTTTAGACAAAAGGGAGAAGGGAGGGTTAAGGTGAGATGACGAACAATGATTTTTACTGGTATTGGTTTACGAATATTGCAGGAATTGGTGTAAAGACACAGAAAAAACTTCTAGAACACTTTGGACATCCATCTACAATATATAATGCTCCGGAAAGTGAGATAAAAGGAATTCTTACGACTGGGCAATGTAAAGAGGTTATAGCGTCGAAAAATCAGAAAAAAATAGAAGCTTCTATACGAAAATTAGAAAAACGAGAAATTTATTTTTTTCACAGGGAGTCACAGGAATATCCAGAAAGACTTGCACAGTTATATGAACCGCCAAATTTGCTATATTATATAGGAAGACTTCCGAATTTTTCAAAGCCAATTCTTGCAATTGTCGGTGCGAGAAGGGCAACTATATATGGAAGAAAAATGGCGAGAGAATTTGCAAAAAGACTAGCAGAATGTGGCATTCAGATTGTGAGTGGCATGGCGGCCGGAGTGGATGCTGCGGGGCATAAGGGAGCGTTAGATGCGAATGGATATACGCTTGGGGTTCTTGGAGGCGGGATTGATACGATTTATCCAGTAGAGAATTTTAATTTATATCAACAGGTGTATCAGATGGGCGGAGTTCTTTCGGAATACAATATGGGTATTTCTCCTCAAAAAGGATTGTTTCCTATGAGAAATCGGATTATCAGCGGGCTTTCCGATGGGATTTTTGTCACGGAGGCGGGGGCGAGAAGTGGTTCATTAATTACTGCTGATCAAGGACTGGAACAAGGAAAAGATATTTTTGCACTTCCGGGAAGAATTACGGATTGTATGAGCAGAGGATGTAATGATTTAATCAGTCAGGGAGCTGTCCTGGTTCGTTCTCCAGAAGACATTATGGATATAATTATAAAAGAGGGGAAAACAGGAAATAAAAAGAAAAATATGGATGTAAACAGAGAAAAATTTTTCAAAGAACAAAAATTTTTTTGTGAAAATAAAAAAGAAGAAAAAGTATATTCGCTCTTAGATGAAATTCATCCCATGACTTTTGAAAATCTTTTGGAAAATAGCGGTTTTTCTGCCTTTGAATTGCAACATATCCTGATGAAATTTGAACTAAAAAACATAATTTATCAGATAGAACAAAATGTCTATTTAAGAAAAGTGTGAAATTTTCTGCTTGCGTGGCAAAACGAAATAGTGTATGATGTATAATTGTTTTATGAAAGAGTACATTTATTGTTTTTGATTTCGAGTATTGTCTTATTGATATTTAACATAATTTCCTTATAGAATCTTTTCTTTATGCGAATTATAAATGTTAATTAAGACAGTTCAGCAGAGTGTATTTGAAAAAATTATTCCATAAATGTAACGCATATCTTGCTAATGGTATTTTTTCAAATATGTGATAGTGATAAAATACAATAAATTGCAATATAATATTTAAAAGTTAGGAGTGTTTTGGGGAATGTCAGCAAACTTAGTTATTGTTGAATCGCCGGCCAAGGCTAAAACAATTCAGAAATTTCTGGGAAAGTCATATAAGGTTATTGCCTCAAACGGCCATGTAAGAGATTTGCCAAAAAGTACACTGGGGATAGACGTTGAGAATGATTTTGAACCAAAGTATATCACAATTCGAGGAAAGGGAGATATTTTAGCTCAGCTTCGTAAAGAAGTAAAGAAAGCAGATAAAGTATATCTTGCAACTGACCCTGACCGAGAAGGAGAGGCTATTTCATGGCATCTGTATTATGCATTAAAACTTGAGAACAAGAAGTGCAGTCGCATTACCTTTAATGAGATTACAAAGGATGCCGTAAAGAAATCCATTAAAAATTCCCGTGATATTGATATGAATCTTGTGGATGCACAGCAGGCGAGAAGGGTATTAGATCGAATTGTAGGATATAAGATTAGTCCGATTCTCTGGTCAAAGATTAAAAGAGGGCTTTCAGCAGGCCGTGTACAGTCTGTTGCGCTTCGTATCATCTGTGACAGAGAAAAGGAAATTGATGAATACATTTCACAGGAATATTGGAGCCTTATTGCAAACATTTTAGTGCCAGGAGCGAAAAAAACTCTGGAGGCTCATTTTGCTGGAGATAAAAATGGTAAGATTGAACTTCATTCACAAAAAGAAGTAGATGCTCTGGTAGAGAAATTACAAAAAGAGAAATTTGAGGTATTGTCAGTAAAGAATGGAGAGAGAAGAAAGAAGCCGCCACTGCCATTTACAACAAGTACTTTACAGCAGGAAGCATCGAAGCGTCTGAATATGTCTACACAAAAGACAATGCGTCTTGCACAGGAACTTTATGAGGGAGTTACATTAAAAGGAAAGGGAAGTGTTGGTCTTATCACTTATCTTCGAACAGACTCTACACGTATTTCAGAAGAAGCAGATGCAAGTTGCCGAGAGTATATCGCACAGCAGTATGGAGAACAGTTTGTTGGAGATAAAACGGCAGTAAAGTCATCAAAAACAGGAAAGATTCAGGATGCACATGAAGCAATCCGTCCAACTGACAGCAGTCTTTCACCAGCAATGCTTAAAGAACAGCTTCCAAGAGATTTGTTCCGTTTGTATCAGTTGATCTGGACGAGATTTTTAGCAAGCCGGATGGCAGAAGCAGTATATGAGACAACATCTGTTAAAATTGGAGCTGGAGATTACCGTTTTAATGTTGCAGCATCTAAAGTCAAGTTTGATGGATTTATGACGGTATATAGCTATGATAGTGAAAAATCAACAATGAATGCCGCAATGAAAAAAATTACGAAGGATACAGAGATTACGTTATCTGGATTAGATCCTCAGCAGCATTTTACACAGCCGCCAGCACATTTTACAGAAGCTTCTCTTGTAAAAACCTTAGAAGAATTAGGAATAGGTCGTCCAAGCACCTATGCGCCAACAATTACTACTCTTTTAGCAAGAAGATATATTGTAAAAGAAAGTAAGAATCTTTATATTACAGAGTTGGGAGAGGCTGTAAACGATATGATGGAGGATGGCTTCCCTACCATTGTTGATGTGAATTTTACTGCGAATATGGAATCTCTTTTAGATGGAGTGGAAGAGGGAAAAGTAAAGTGGAAAACAATTGTCGAAAACTTCTATCCAGATATGATGCAGGCTGTTGAAAAGGCAGAAAAGGAATTAGAAGAAGTAAAAATTGAAGACGAGGTTTCCGAAGAAGTCTGCGAGGAATGTGGACGAAATATGGTAGTAAAATATGGACCACACGGAAAGTTCCTTGCTTGTCCAGGCTTCCCTGACTGTCGAAACACAAAGCCATATTACGAAAAGATTGGTGTAAGTTGTCCAAAGTGCGGCAAAGATGTTGTTCTTAAAAAGACAAAAAAAGGTAGAAAATACTACGGCTGCATCGATAATCCGGAATGTGATTTTATGAGCTGGCAGAAGCCTTCCAATATTCGCTGTAAACAATGCGGGGGATATATGGTGGAAAAGGGTAAGAAGCTTGTATGTGCAGATAAGGAATGCGGCTTCGTAATGGACAAAGAAGAAGTTAAATAGGAATTTGCCGGGGTGAAGCAGACAGACGAACCCCGGAGAGAATAACCCCTATATCTGTGACTAAAGTCACAAATATAGGGGTTAGACTCTCTTCGGGGCGTCTTTTTGCCTGCGGCAAATTCCTATTTTGTTTTCCTAAATTATTGGAATTGTACGAAATTATAAATTAATTTAAAAAAGTGGTAAAAATATTAGATAATACCGTTGTGGTTGCCAGGAAGATATGTTAAAATGATAAAAGGTGAAGAATTGTCTGTTAATTTTAACAATTGAGATGGAGGTATTTATGAGTGTTCAATTGCTTGATAAAACAAGAAAAATAAATAAATTGTTGCACAATAATAATTCACACAAGGTAGTATTTAATGATATCTGCGAGGTGTTAAGTAATATTCTTTTATCGAATGTTCTGGTAATCAGTCGTAAAGGTAAGGTGCTTGGTATTAAGAACCGCCAGGATATCGAAGTGATTGATGAATTAATCAATAATGAGGTGGGCGGTTACATTGACACACTTCTTAATGAGCGTTTATTAGGTGTTCTTTCCACAAAAGAGAATGTAAATCTCGAGACACTGGGCTTTGAACATACAGAGATTGACCGTTATCAGGCAATTATTACTCCGATTGATATTGCAGGAGAAAGACTTGGTACGGTATTTATGTACAGAAAGGAACACCATTACGAAATTGATGATATTATTCTTGTAGAGTATGGAACAACCGTTGTTGGTCTTGAAATGATGCGTTCTGTTAATGAGGAGAATGCAGAAGAGACAAGAAAAGTTTCCATTGTAAAGTCTGCGATTTCCACCTTATCTTTCTCAGAATTAGAAGCAATTCAGCATATTTTTGATGAATTAGATGGCTCGGAGGGAATTCTTGTAGCCAGCAAGATAGCAGACAGAGTGGGGATTACCCGTTCTGTTATTGTGAACGCACTTCGGAAGTTTGAGAGTGCCGGAGTTATTGAATCTCGTTCTTCCGGTATGAAGGGAACTTATATTAAAGTGCTGAATGATGTAGTTTTTGATGAATTAAAGAAAATGAAACACTAATGTACTGTCCTGCTGACATTTCATTAATAAGACAGCACACTAAAACGTGTTCCAACAAATATTCTCATAAGATAACAGAGAATATGAATTTGTAATAAAGCAGAACAATACTTCAAAAGATTGACAGGGCTATCTCTGCTGCCTGAAGGTAGTTGGCATTTGCCCGCGATATACGAAAGGATTTATTTATGAAGTCGGATAACTATAAAATAACACAATATTCAGTCAGTAGTATCCTTAACTATGTCGAGAATTCCCAGATTGCCATTCCTGAAATACAAAGACCATTTGTATGGAAGGGAGAGGAAGTCAGAGCATTGATCGACTCTTTATATGAAGGATACCCGATTGGATATTTAATTGTATGGCAGAATTCTCAGGTACGTGTCCGTGGATTTGGAAAGGGCGGTACAAAAAAGATTCTGATTGACGGACAACAGAGAGTCACTGCTTTAATGGCAGCGCTTCTTGGAAAAGAAGTGTTAGATGAACAGTATCAGTCTTGCCGAATCCGTATTGCATTTAACCCGTTAGCGCAGACAGGTGATGAGCGTTTTGCAGTCTGTGATGAAAAGCATGAACAGGATAGCAAATGGATTCCAGACATTTCTATCTTTTTTAGAAGAGATTTTTCTTTTAGACAGTTTGAAAAAGAATATAAAGAGGCGAATCCAGGAGAAGATTTCACACCTTTGGAAGAATCCGTGGATACATTAAAAGAAATTGTAAAACATCAGGTAGGTGTCATCGAACTTTCTTTTCTTTTAGATATTGATGTTGTTTCAGAGATTTTTATTCGTATTAATTTACAGGGAAAACCACTGAATCAGGAAGACTTTGTTATGTCTAAGATTTCTGTCAATGAAGAGTATGGCGGGGACTACATAAGAAATTGTATTGATTATTTCTGTCATTTACTTAGAGAGCCATCCTTTTATCAGGTATTACAGCAAAATGAAACAGACTTTTTTAATTCTGAGTATGGACAGGCTGTTGCATGGTGCCAGAATGGGGAAAAGAATCTTTATATTCCGTCTTATGCAGATGTGTTAAAAGTTGTACTCATTTCCTATTTTGGAAAGGTACGAATTGGAGATTTAGTTCATCTTTTATCCGGAAGAACCGGAGAGAAAAAGGGACTTACCAAAAAAGAAATATCCAAGAAGCTTTCAGAAGAAGCTTTTGAAAAACTTGGTGCCGGTGTAAAGGCTTTTGTCTGTGAGAAGAATTTTAAAGGATTCCAAAAGGCATTAAAGAAAGCGGGATATTGTTGTAGCCGTCTGCTGTATTCACAGTCTGTTTTAAATTACTGCTATGCAATGTACCTTCTTATGGATCGACAGGGAATCGGTGAAGAAGAAAAGGAATCTCTTTTAGCAAGATGGATGACTATGGTGATGCTTACCGGACACTACCAAAGTGGTGGAGAGGGAACTGTACTTAAAGACTATGCTAATGCTACAGAAGAAGGTTTTGCTTCTTATTTAGCACAGATAGAAGAGTTAAAGCTTACAGAAGAATTCTATGACAGTATTCTTCCAGATAAGTTTGCTTCCACAACAGCACGTACTGCACCATTCCTTGTTTATGTTGCAACACAGTGCGCAAGAGGAGTCCATTCTCTTTACAGTGATGTAACAATAGAAGAACTTTATAAAAATAAAACAGAGTCCTATCAGATTCTCCCGAAAACTTATCTTGCCAAATGTGGATATAAAACAAGAGAAATCTACGGACAGGTTGCAAACCTTACTTACATTTCAAAAGAGACAAAGGATATCGTAAAAAGAAAAGCACCAGCTGATTATAGAGAAAAATTAGAAGAGATAATCGGAAGAGAGTCAATTACAGCTTCCTTACAGGAAAATGGTCTTACGGAAGAGATATTTACTGCCGGAGAAAAAGATGTTACCAAAATTTTAGCAGACCGTCGGAAACAGATGGCATTGGAGATTAAGGAGTTTTACAAAACACTTTAATAATATAAAACTTCACAAATGATTTGTAGAATAAAATACTATTAATAATTTACGGAAGGAAGCAGATCATACTATTTATACAATATAACACAACCGTGGGACCCACGGGGATAGCTCGCTTATGCTTAGCACAGTAGTGTTATCGGACGAGAACCGAACTTGCGAGGTGGGGGAGGATGTCATAATTGAAATAAATAGTAATTTAAGAGAAAACAAATTATTTAAGCGATTATTTGAAATTTTTCTTGCAATATAACATAAAGCATGATATAATTCGTTCGGTAAATTAAGTTATAAAAAACACGTTGCCGGATTCTGTCGGTCGAAGTGCCTGAACAAAGGTGGCTGAGGAATGAGAAAGCAGCGGAAGAACAAACAAAAAGGAGATTTGACATGAGTGTAATTTCAATGAAACAGTTACTCGAAGCAGGTGTTCATTTTGGACATCAGACAAGAAGATGGAACCCTAAAATGGCTCCTTACATCTACACAGAGCGTAATGGTATCTACATTATCGACTTACAGAAATCTGTAGGTAAGGTTGACGAAGCTTATAACGCAATCAGAGACTGTGTTGCTAACGGAGGAAAGATTCTTTTCGTTGGTACTAAGAAACAGGCTCAGGATTCTATCAAGAACGAAGCTGAGAGATGTGGAATGTACTATGTAAACCAGAGATGGTTAGGTGGTATGCTCACAAACTTCAAGACTATTCAGAGCCGTATTGCCCAGTTAAAGAAGATTGAAGCTATGGAAGCAGACGGAACATTTGATGTACTTCCTAAGAAAGAAGTAATTAACCTCAAGAAACAGCAGGAAAAATTAGAGAAGAACTTAGGCGGTATTAAAGAGATGCAGGATATCCCTGACATGATCTTTGTTGTAGACCCTAGAAAAGAAAGAATCTGTATTCAGGAAGCAGAAACTCTTGGTATTCCTTTAGTTGGTATCTGTGATACAAACTGTGACCCAGAAGAATTAGATTACGTTATCCCAGGTAACGATGATGCTATTCGTGCAGTTAAATTAATCGTTTCCAAGATGGCTGATGCTGTAATCGAAGGAAATCAGGGACAGGATGCAGAAGTAGCAGAGGAAGAAGCTGCTGAAGAAGCAGAAGCTTAATTCTGTTTGCAATAATCGCCTCAGCCTGCACTTGGTACAGGCCGGGGCATTTTTGTGTAAAATCTATATGAAACACATAAAAGAGATGAATTTGGAGGAATCGAAATGGCTATTACAGCAAAACAGGTAAAAGAGTTACGTGAGATGACAGGTGCCGGAATGATGGATTGTAAGAAAGCTCTTACAGCTACAGAAGGCGATTTTGATAAAGCAATTGAATTCTTAAGAGAAAAAGGTCTTGCAACTGCTGAAAAGAAAGCTGGACGTGTTGCTGCAGAAGGTCTTGTAAAAGTTATCGTATCTGATGATAAGAAGAAAGCTGTTGCAGTAGAAGTTAACGCTGAGACAGACTTCGTTGCAAAGAACGAAAAATTCCAGGCTTACGTTGCACAGGTTGCAGAGCAGGCTATGGAAACAGAAGCAGCAGATATCGATGCTTTCTTAGCTGAAACATGGAAATTCGATGAGACTAAGACTGTAAACGAAGCATTAGCAGGACAGATTGCTATCATCGGTGAAAACATGAACATCCGTAGATTCCAGCAGGTAAAAGAAGATGCAGGTTTCGTAGCTTCTTATACACATATGGGTGGAAAGATTGGTGTTTTAGTAGACGTTGCAACAGACGTTGTTAACGCTGACATCGAAGAGATGGCTAAAAATGTATGTATGCAGGTTGCAGCTTTAAATCCTAAGTATACAGACCGTTCTGAAGTTGATCAGGATTATCTTGCAAAAGAAGAAGAAATCCTTACAGCAGCAGCTAAGAATGAAAAACCAGATGCTAATGATAAGATTATCACAGGTATGGTTAAAGGACGTCTTAACAAAGAATTAAAAGAAATCTGCTTAATGGATCAGGTATACGTAAAAGCTGAAGACGGAAAACAGTCCGTATCCAAATATGTTGAGGAAGTAGCTAAGGCTAACAATGCTAAAATTGCTATCAAAGGTTTCGTTCGTATGGAAACTGGAGAAGGAATCGAGAAGAAAGAAGAGGACTTCGCAGCTGAGGTGGCAGCTCAGATGGCTGGCAAATAATTCCTTGAATTATTAATGCTGTAAATTAAAATAGAATTTATAAAAGGCTCCGAAACCTTCATAAACACTTTATTTTCTAGTGATTATGAGGTTTTCGGAGCCTTTTTCTATGGAAAAAAGGAAATGGCGAAAGTATCGCCAGGAACCGTTAAAAACCGTCTAAAATCACTTCAAATTGAGTATTACTCAAGTCATAGATTGAGTAAAATGAGTATTCACAGTTTGAATTCAGTGAATGAAATAAAGGAAAGAGAGAATGAAATCTGCGTAGTTTCACAAATTTATGTGGATGATGAGTTAATTGCTTATTATCCATATGTTCTGGTGAGAAAATATATTAAAAAGATGAACTTAGCAAAAAATTTCTTCCCTAGAATAGCAGAAGCAATTTCTGAACAGTTAACAGCATGTTATTTTCAAAAATTTAAAGGTGGAGATTGGCTATTTGGCGATAAATTTGCACAAATGCTTATAGCAAACTGTGTTTCATCTAATTTACATAATGGAATAAAATTTGCACATTTAATTGAAAAAATAGAACAATTATCCGTTTCGACGTTTGAAGGAGAATATTTTTCAACTGGAGTGATTGTATCAAGTAATTTTGCTAAACATTTCCAAGGAGGAAAATATGCGGCATATCATTTTAAGGGTTTTCCTCAGTTTCTTTTCATGGTATATCAGGAGATATTTTGCAGATGGCTTTCAAAAACTGGAAATCAATTAGATGAAAGACGGCCGATTTTTGATATTTATCGTCTGGTGGGAGAAAATGGATATATGGAAATAGATATCTGCTTTCCGTTGAAATAAAATACAAGAAACTCCACGTTGCCACCAGTATTTTTATGGAAATTTGCACTCAAAATTCAGTACGGAAAAAGCTATTACAGCACAAATTCAGAAGTATGGAAGTACGTACATCTCTATTAGATAGAGTATGGCAACAGCAAGTTGCTTTTCGGAATATGGATTTGGTTATATGATATGGTTATGGAGGTGACCACTATGAAAACAAAAAATATTATTTTGAAACTTCGCACGGAAAGAGGAATGTCACAAGACGAGCTGGCAGATAAAATCATGGTAACAAGGCAGGCAGTATCACGTTGGGAAAATGGTGCTATGCAGATGGAACATATACATATAACGATATGGACGAATTGATTGATGTGTGTGTAAAGAATATGGTAAATGAAAACTTTACCGAAAAACAGGCAGGATCTTATTTGAAAGAAATGCTTCCAAAGTTAGATTACTGGAAAAGATATGATGAACTTAGTGACAATGGGCAGTTTGAAGAGTTTAAAAAGCAATTGATAAACGAAATAAATGATCTGCATATAGATGGACTTCCAAGGGTAGACAAATTAAATGCACTTGTGGGAAAATATGTGAATCTTGAATATCAACTGCCGAACGGACAAAAAGTGAAATTCCTTGATGATCAGAAAACCTATCTGGGGAATCAACTGGAGTCTGAATT
>UMCM01032524.1_pt1 | contig 39693 bp, 26 predicted proteins | sample 1964231 | NCBI WGS metagenome assembly UMCM01 (sample SAMEA4835968, study PRJEB28245) | human gut metagenome | biome: gut microbiome; material: fecal sample | place: Denmark | collected 2008
TCAGAAGGGCAGAAGCCTCAGTAAAGAAATCGGGAGACTCTGAGTTGGCAAGTGCTCTGATACTCTTTACCCTGCCATCCTGCAAGGTAATCTCCAATGGCACGATGCCTCCGTAGCCTACAATGTCTTTTCCAAGTTCTGTAGTATTCAATTGCACGGAACCATCCTCAAGTACAGCCATTGGCTCTGTCTTTGGCGAGACCGTCTGTTGCTGATTCACATAGCGTCCTGCCACCTTGCCATCTCTACGGATACTGACGGCCATTACCATCAGCACACATATCAGCAAACAAAGCAGTTGTTGTAGTTTTCCTGAATAATTACCCATCATTTTTTTCATCGGATTATCTCTTGTTATTCTTATTATTAATTTATATACACAAAAAGTATGATACTAAAATGGAGTTAATTCGACACGAAAAGAGTCATGGTTTCTACCAAAACCATCATTTGGACTTCTAAAATTCGAGATGGTTTATTGTATTAACGGTATTTAACAATAAAAAATGACATTGTTTTGCAAAAGTAATAAAAAAAAGAGAGCCCACATAGGATGAAGGGTGAAAATGTGGATTGTTTTATTTCAGTTCAAACGCCTTTTTGAGTTTCAGCTGATTGGAAGCATTTCCGACGAGCGCCTCAAACTTGCCTGCTTCAGCCTTCCAAGATGCAGCTGTTTCATCATAGAAGCTGAGTGCCTGCTTATTGATGGTGATGTTTACATCCTTGCTCTCTCCCGGCTGCAGGTAAACCTTCTGGAATCCCTTCAATTCCTTGTAAGGACGATCAACCGAAGCCTTTACATCATGGATATAGAGCTGGATGGTTTCTGCACCGGCACGTTTGCCAGTGTTCTTTACATTCACGGTAAAGGTGATAGAGTCATTCTGATTCATCAGATTCTTGTCACAGCGGAGATTAGAGATGGCAAACTGGGTGTAGCTCAATCCATGTCCAAAGACGAATGCTGGCTTGATGTTTTTCTTATCAGTCCAACGGTAACCTACGTAGATGCCTTCCTTATACTCCTCATCAATGATGTTGCCCTCAGTCTTGGCTCCACCTTCCTTGCGCCAGGTGCCCGGATAGGTGTTTAATGCGTGGGCACCCACTTCCTGCAATGAGTTTACCCATGTGAATGGTAATTTGCCGCTAGGGTTCTTGTCGCCGGTGAGGATAGAAGCCAGAGCTTCACCGCTTTCACTACCGATAAACCATCCCTGTACGATACCTGCTACCTTCTCTTTCCAAGGCATAGCCACAGCATTACCCGAGATATTCACATAGATGAAGTTCTTATTGGCTTTAGCCAATGCCTCTATGAGCTTGTCTTGAGCGTATGGCAATTCAAGCTGTTTGCGGTCGTGACCTTCGCAATCCTGATAATCGCTCTTGTTCAAGCCGCCAAACATCACCACGTAATCAGCATGCTTGGCCTTTTCTACGGCTTCGGCTATCAGTTCAGTCTCGCTGCGTTTGTCCTCCAGATTCTGTCCGGTAGTTACGCCATTGTAATTTCCGCTAACATCGCCTACATAACCTCTGGCAAACTCCACTTCCACATTATCTTTTTCCAGTCGTGATTTTAATCCATCGAGTGGCGAAATCTCCCGCTGTACCTTGAGAGAAGAGCTGCCTCCACCCACGGTCATCATCTTCACGGCATTTTCTCCTACTACCAAAACACGTTGTGCCTTCTGGGTCTTGATAGGAAGCACATGGTTCTTGTTCTGGAGCAGTACGATGCCTTCTTCGGCAATCTGTCTGGCTGCTGCATAGTGGCTGTCAGAACAGAGGAAACCGTGAGGACGGTTCGGATTCATGGTGGTGCGATAGAAGAGGCGTAATACGCGGCGCACCTTTTCATCCAATTCCTTGGTGGTGTATTTACCTTCCTGGATACCTTTTATATATGGTACGGCAAGGTAGTAATTATCGTAGGCATTGCTGGCACCCATAGTCAATCCATTCGTCCATGTGCCGAACTCTATGTCGAGCCCGTTCTTCACGGCTTGGTCAGTATCGTGTGCGCCTCCCCAGTCGCTTACCACTACGCCGTCATATTTCCAGTCGCCCTTCAGAATCTTGTTCAGAGTCCACTGGTTGTGGCAGTTGTGTTCGTTCTTGTAGAGATTGTATGCACCCATGATTCCCCAAGTCTTTCCTTTCTCTACAGCAGCCTTGAAGGCTGGGAGATAGATTTCATGGAGGGCACGGTCGCTCACGATGACGTTTACCTGATGACGGTATTCCTCGTCGTTATTGAGGCAGTAATGCTTTACGCAGGCTGATACTCCCTTTGACTGTAATCCCTGGATATAAGGTACAACCATAATGCTTGCCAGGTAAGGATCTTCACCCATATATTCGAAGTTGCGGCCGTTCAATGGGGTGCGATAGATGTTCACGCCAGGTCCTAAGATCATATCTTTTCCTCGATACAAAGCCTCTTCGCCTAATGATTCTCCATAGATTCTGCTCATCTGTGGGTTCCAGGATGCTGCCAGGCAGGTGAGGGCAGGGAAGGCAACGCAGGAGTCGTTGGTCTGACCAGCCTGCTCCCATTCGTCCCACAGTACATCAGGGCGAACACCGTGAGGACCGTCATCTGTCCAGAAATCAGGAAATCCCAAACGGGGAACTCCTGCAGAGGAAAACTTACTCTGTGCATGAATGATGCGAATCTTTTCTTGCAGCGTCATGCGGGCAATGGCATCGTTGATGCGTTGCTCTACTGGTTTGGTGTTGTCGAGGTAGACGGGCAACTTACCAGTTTGTTGTGCGCTGGAGGTGGCTATAGCCGCCATCGACAGTGCGCAGGATAGAATGAAGTGTTTCATGTTTCTTGTGAATATTATTTCTTATGAATATAAATTGTTAGTTATGAAAATGCGTATCTGTCATTTTGGATGCAAAGTTACTAAATAATTAGACATAAACCGAGTGTTTGCAAAGAAAAAGTGGAAAAAAATCATTGGTGATTTTTATAAGTACCTGAAAAATAGTGTTGTATGTTTATTCCATCCACTTTCAATAGTATGGAAGATTATGGAAACCTGTTGTTAATGAGGTTGTTATTGCGTTTTTTGTCGTTTTTGTTCCACTATTTTATTAATGAGGTTAGGAAAACTCGAAAAAAACTATTAAATTTGCAATCGCAAAAATGCCAACTACAAGACCAATCCTCAGACTTATGTCATCACCAAGAAGACTGTAACCAGCAAGTCTGTCTTGAAGTTGAACTCTGTTGCAGGTGGCGGATTTGCAATTAGCATTTTTGCACAATAAAATGCAGAATTTTGAGTTATTATGAAAGAAAGTTTTCTTGAATTAATAATTATGCTCATGAAAAGAATGAATAAAATGCTGTTGGTTGCTGCTTTGGCGGCAACCACACTTTCTGCTCAGGCAGAACAGAAGAAGGGACCGGCTTGGTTGAGTGATGCACTTTTCTATCAGATTTATCCATCTTCCTATATGGATACTGATGGCAATGGTATTGGTGATCTGCCGGGTATCACTTCCAAGTTGGATTACATCAAGTCTCTGGGGGTGAACGCCCTCTGGCTCAATCCAATCTTTGAGTCGGGATGGTTTGATGGTGGCTATGATGTCATCGATTTCTACAAGGTGGATCCTCGATTCGGTACCAATACCGATTTGGTTACTTTGGTCAATGAGGCCCATAAGCGTGGCATCAAGGTTTGTCTCGACCTGGTGGCAGGACATTCCAGTACCAAGTGTGCCTGGTTTAAGGAGTCTTCCGAGAAAGATCCTAACCAGCGTTACAGTGATTATTATATCTGGATGAATGATATCCCTGAGAGTGAGAAGAAAGAAATAGAAGCCCGTCATCAGGAGGCAAGTCCGGAGTCTAGTACCCGAGGCAGATATGTGGAGGCTAATGCTCCTCGTGCCAAGTATTATGAGAAGAATTTCTTCGAGTGCCAGCCTGCCTTGAACTATGGTTTTGCTCATCCAGATCCAAATCATCCTTGGGAGCAGGGCGTAGATGCTCCAGGACCACAGGCTGTACGCAGGGAGATACGTAACATCATGGCTTTCTGGTTTGATAAGGGTGTGGATGGCTTCCGTGTAGATATGGCGTCATCGCTTATCAAGAATGACCCCGACAAGAAGGAGGTTTCCAAGCTCTGGAAGGAGATGCGTGCCTGGAAGGATAAGTATTATCCAGAGACCGTCTTGATTTCTGAGTGGGCTAATCCGCAGCAAGCCATTCCTGCCGGCTTCAACATCGATTTCTACATCCATTTCGGTCTCAAGGGCTATGCCTCTCTGTTCTTCGACCGCAAGACTCCATGGGGCAAGTGGGAGCAGAGTTATCAGAACTGCTATTTCGACAAGCAGGGCAAGGGTTCGCTTAAGGAGTTTAGCGAGAACTATACCAAGGCATTCAATGCCACCAAGAATCTCGGCTACATCGCTGTTCCATCTGCCAACCACGATTACCAGCGCCCAAACATCGGTACCCGCAATACGCCTGACCAGTTGAAGGTGGCGATGACCTTCTTCCTCACCATGCCTGGTATTCCATTTATTTATTATGGTGATGAGATTGGTATGAAGTTTCAGATGAATCTCCCTAACAAGGAGGGTAGCAATGAGCGTTCTGGTACCCGCACTCCGATGCAGTGGACCAAGGGCAAGAATGCCGGATTTTCTACGAGTGCACCCGATAAGCTCTACTTCCCTGTAGATACGGAAAACGGAAAATTGACCGTTGAGGCTCAGCAGGGAGATCAGAATTCTCTGCTGTCATATACCCGTAAGCTGACCGCTTTGCGTCATTCTGCAAAGGCTCTTGACAATGAGGGTGATTGGAAGCTCCTGAACCAGAAGGGGCAGGAATATCCGATGGTATATGAGCGCACTTTGGGTGAGGAGAAGTATGTTGTTGTCGTGAATCCTGGTACCAAGGCAGTCTCTCTCAATATCAGCTCCGTAGGTGGTAAGGCAATTTCTGTTCTTTCCACAGGAAAGGTTGTGTATAAATCAGGAAAAAAGACTGATGTGATTAAAGCTTCTGGCATAAGTGCCGCCATATTCAAGGTGGAAAGATAGAGCTTTTATAAAAACAGAAATGCGTCCGTATTGTGCGGGCGCATTTTTGTTTTACGGTCACGAATCATCTTCATCATGCAGCTTTTACTACACGTCGTTAACCTACTAATACGATGATAGTCTCCTTGCCAAGATACCTTTCTATCAATCTTCCTTCAGATACCAGTCCTTGATATATCTGGAATAATGCTTGGCAAACTCCTCGGCTTGTCCGGGAGCACAGGCCTTTACCTTCCTGGCTGGAATACCCGCCCAAATCTCATGTGCAGGAACCTTGGTGCCATGGGTAACTACTGCACCTGCAGCAATAATAGCCCCTTCTCCAATGTCAGCCTTGTCAAGCACAGTGGCATTCATTCCGATGAGTGCGCCTTTTCTAACTGTGGCTCCATGAACGATGGCCCCATGTCCCAGAGATACATCATCTTCCAGGATGCAAGGCATTGTACCGGTTTGATGAATGCAGGCGCAATCCTGCACATTTACCCTGTTTCCACATCTGATAGCATCCACGTCAGAGCGCAATACCGCACTATACCAGATGCTGCAGTCATCGCCAAGAATACAATTGCCGGTCAGTACGGCATTCTCAGCGATAAAACAATTCTTTCCCCATCGGGGAGTCTTTCCCTCTACTGTCTTTATAATAGCCATATTGAATATATATTTAAATTTGGGTGCAAAGGTAACAAAAAATATTGGAATCACCTTATACTATTTCAGATACTTCTTCAGCCACAAATCGAAGAACTTGTCATATACCACGTAGGCATCATCCTGCTGGGTGATGAAATCCTTCTCCAGCAATCCTTTCAGGGCGGAATTTACAGAGCTTGGCGACGGGAGATGATATTTCTTGGCGAAGGCTCCGCTCTTTACGCTTCTGGCTTCGCCCTCTGCAGAGATGGCGATGAAGACATTGCGCTGCTTTTCCGGCATCTGGCGCAGAAGGGTCTCATAGGTGTCTGATGCCATGTTGAGATTGTAGTTGATGGCATCATCTACCATATCCAGAGTGCAGGTACCCTGCTCGGGAGTCTTGAGGAAGAGAACATTCATTACTCGCTGGATGTATGAAGTGACACCACCGAAACGGGTGAAGAGTTCTCTGATGATGGCTGCATCGAGATGTTTGTTGCGTTCCTCGAACTTGGCTGTGGCAAACTCCTTGTATTTCTCTACCTCCAGCGGCTTCAGGTTCATCAGCGTCACGCTCTGATAGAATGGGCGGGCAGGAGATGTGAACATTTCTGCCATCAGATGGCGGTGAGAACCCGAGAAGATGAAGTGGGCATTGGTGCAACGCTGAATGTAGGTACGGAGTAAAGCTTCTATGCGGTTGTCGGCATAGTTGGTGATTTGCTGAAACTCGTCGATGGCAACAAGACATGGCTTGTCGGCTTGGTTGAGATAAGAGAATATCTCATCAAGCGTAATTTCGGGATTTACTATGTTGCCGATGCCTATTCCCCAAACTGGAGCCCCGTTGATATCGAAAGAGATTTCTGAACGGAGAGAAGAGAGTGCTATCAGGAATTTCTCCCAAGCGCTTCTGCCTTTAGGGCGAAGTTCATCAATAATGGCTTTGCCGAACATATTGACCAAATCGCTGACGGAATTGGTTGAATAGATGTCAATGATAAAACTATAATAATCTTTTTGGATGGCTGGCTGGGCGAAGCAATGGTGAATCAGCTCTGTCTTTCCGATGCGTCGAGGGGAAATCAGAGCCATGTTATTCTCATTGGTCAGCATCTCTGTGATATGCTGGGTTTCTTCCACACGGTCGCAGAAGTATTCCGGACCGGCGTAACCATTTGTGACAAAAGGATTCTTCATTACCATATTTATACCTTATTATATATTCAACGGCTGCAAAGATAATGCAAACGAGCGCAATGTAAGCTTGCTTACAAATTGCCGAGTGCAGCTTATCTTCTGCAAAGATACAACTTTTATTCCGATTATCATAAAGTGATTATCATAAAATGATAATGAAATAAGGAATTTTATCATTTGACGATTATCATAAACTAATAATTATGATATGGAGACTCCTCTAATGTCAATAGAAAAAAGGGTTGCAATCCTTCTTTTCGAGGATTGCAACCCTTTATACCTTATTATATATAAGAGTTAAGATAACTCTATCATATATTCAAATGTGGAAGCTTATTACAGCTGAGCCAACTCTACAACCTTATCTACTGCAGCGCTCAAGCCGTCCTTGTTTTTACCGCCAGCCTGGGCATAGTGAGGCTGACCGCCACCGCCACCCTGAATCAACTTGGCAGCTTCGCGAATCATCTTACCTGCGTTCAAACCGTGATCCTTAACCATATCATCGCTGAACATTACGCTGAGCATAGGCTTGTCGTTATAAACAGAACCTACCACGCAAATCATGTTCTCTGGCAATGCCTCGCGAACCTTGAATACCAAATCCTTGGCAGCTGCTGGCTCCATAGGCAATACGGCAGTAACAACCTTCACGCCGTTGATTTCTCTTGCATTCTCTACAAGCTTATCCTTGGCACGCTCCACAGCCTGAGCCTGGAACTTCTCAACATCCTTCTTCAAGGCATCGTGCTCGTCGATGTACTTTCTGATGACACCCTCGAGATCCTTGGCGTTGTTGAACAAACCCTTCAAGGCTACGATGGTATCCTGCAAACCGTAGATAGCCTCCTCGCAAGCCTTACCTGTCAAAGCCTCGATACGGCGGATACCAGCTGCTACGCTGCTCTCAGAGATAATTTTGAAGAAACCAATCTTACCGGTGCTCTTGGCGTGAATACCACCACAGAACTCAGCAGATGGACCGAAGCGAACCACACGAACCTTGTCGCCATACTTCTCGCCGAAGAGGGCGATAGCGCCAAGTTCCTTAGCCTCCTCGATAGGAGTATCGCGGTGCTCATCCAATGGATAGTCGGCACGGATCATCTCGTTTACCATGTGCTCTACCTTGCGGAGCTCCTCATCAGTTACCTTCTGGAAGTGAGAGAAGTCGAAACGCAAGGTGTCCTTATCTACATAAGAACCCTTCTGCTCTATGTGCTCGCCCAAAACCTGCTTCAGACAGTAGTCGAGCAAGTGGGTAGCAGTATGGTTGGCTGCGCTTCCCTCACGGCTCTCGATATCTACACAAGCCATGAAATCGGCGTTTATATTCTTAGGCAACTCCTTTACGATGTGGATGCTCTGGTTGTTCTCACGCTTAGTGTCGATGACCTGAATGGTCTCATTCTCGCTGACGAGCACACCCTTGTCGCCAACCTGTCCACCCATTTCACTATAGAATGGAGTGTTGTCGAGTACCAACTCATAGAAAGAGTTCTTCTTCTGAGTCACCTTGCGGTAGCGCAGGATGTGGCACTCATATTCTGTATAGTCGTAACCTACGAAATTCTGGTCGCCTTCCTTCAAGACTTCCCAGTCACCGTTCTCAACGGCAGCAGCATTGCGGGCACGTTCCTTCTGCTTCTTCATCTCCTCGTCGAAGCCTGCAGCATCTACGGTGTAACCATTCTCACGGCAAATCAACTCTGTGAGGTCGAGAGGGAAACCATAGGTATCGAAGAGGCGGAATGCGCTCACGCCGTCGAGCTGAGTCTCGCCATGAGCCTTGAGCTCGTCCATATCACCATTGAGGAGGTTGATACCCTTCTCCAAGGTGCGGAGGAATGAATCCTCTTCCTCTTTCATCACGCGGGTGATGAGCTCCTGCTGAGCTGGCAACTCAGGGAAGGCTGCACCCATCTGCTCTACCAATACATTGACGAGCTTGTACATGAATGCCTGCTTCTGGTTGAGGAATGTGTAAGCGTAACGTACGGCACGGCGCAAGATACGACGGATGACGTAACCTGCCTTGGCATTGCTTGGCAACTGACCGTCGGCGATAGAGAAAGCTACGGCACGGAGGTGGTCGGCGCAAACACGCATAGCGATGTCGATCTTCTCCTGCTCATCCTTACCCTCACCATTCTCACCTGTAGGAGTAGTGAAACCATACTTCTTGCCAGAGATAGCCTCGATTTCCTTGATGATAGGCTGGAAGATATCTGTATCATAGTTAGAGTGCTTGTCCTGCAACATGCGAACTAAGCGCTCGAAGCCCATACCTGTATCGATAACGTGCATTGGGAGAGGTTCGAGAGAACCGTCAGCTTTGCGGTTGTACTGCATGAACACGATGTTCCAGATTTCGATGACCTGAGGGTTATCCTTGTTTACCAACTCACGGCCTGGCACCTGAGCCTTCTCCTCTGGAGTACGAGAATCCACGTGAATCTCTGAGCAAGGACCGCAAGGACCTGTTTCGCCCATCTCCCAGAAGTTGTCGTGCTTGTTACCGTTGATGATGTGGTCGGCTGGCACGTGCTTAGCCCAGTAACCTGCAGCCTCGTTGTCGCGTTCCAGACCTTCCTCCTTGCTACCCTCGAATACGGTAACGTAGAGATCGGCAGGGGTGAGCTTCAAAACTCCAGTCAGATATTCCCATGCCATATCGATGGCGCCCTCCTTGAAGTAATCACCGAAACTCCAGTTACCGAGCATCTCGAACATGGTGTGGTGGTAAGTATCGTGACCTACTTCTTCGAGATCGTTGTGCTTACCGCTTACACGGAGACATTTCTGAGTATCAACACGACGAACATCCTTGCCTGGGTCTTTTGTACCGAGGATGATGTCTTTCCACTGGTTCATACCAGCGTTTGTAAACATCAGCGTTGGGTCATCCTTGATAACCATAGGTGCTGATGGAACAATCTTGTGGCCCTTACCTTCGAAGAATTTCTTGAAGGATTCGCGCACTTCATTAGCTGTCATCATATCTATTTTATATTTATCTTTAATTTCTATTTCCTGTTTGGAAGAGGGGATGGCGACATCCTCTCTTTGAAATATTTTTGCCCTTTAGGGCATTTTCTCCCCAAAAACTTTGCAAAGATAAGAAGAATTGTTTAATTTTGCAACTAAATTAATTATTTTTGAAATTTAAGTGGGTAAAATATGGCATTAAATACAGATAAACCGGTGAAATTATACTACTCCATCAAAGAAGTAGCTGAAATGATAGGGGTGAATGAATCTACTCTGCGTTATTGGGAGAAGGAGTTTACCTTTATCAAACCGAAGGTTACTGCCAATAAGGTGCGTCAATATACGGAGAAGGATATTGAGCAGATTAAGGTGATTTATTCGCTGATCAAAGTGAAGGGATTTAAGATTGCTGCTGCCCGAAAATATCTCCAGCAAAACCGTTCCGGTGCTGATAAATCATCGGAAGTCTTGGATACTTTGATTAGCGTGAGAGATCAGTTGAAAGACTTGAAAAAGCAAATCGATATGTTAGTTTAGGACAAACAAAAAAGAAGCTATACTTCATAAGGGAGTGAAGTATAGCTTCTTTTGCAATGAAGTACTGCTTCAATGGAGAGTGAAGCTTTATTACCAGCAATCTTCTCCGAATGCATCAAGAAGCGTTATTTTGGCAGCTTCTTTCTTGGTGAGTTGCTTGCTCCATTTTACACGGTTCTTGGTTGAGGCTCCTTCGCCTTTGTTGCCATATTCTGCATAACGGGCTGTTTCTTCATTCTTGGCATTATTCCAGTTGTGCCATCCTTCTGGACGGATATGTTTGCCCAGTTCACAATCCATGAAAATGGTGGCTGCAAATGGACGCCAAGGACGGCCTAAATATACTTTATCCACATCCTTGTCGGCTGTCAGTCTGCACTTGTAGAAGACATAGCCGTACTTCTGACCTGCTGGGGTAGAGGCTGCTGTGATATAGCTGTTTGCTTTGCTGTGGATTTCGCAATTCTGGAACCAGGCAATACTTGGACCGAAGATGAAATCAGTTGTTCCCTCAATATAGCAGTCGTAGAAAGCTACTCTTGTGCCACCTACACCAGTATAGACTGTATCCTGATTGCCCAATAAGCGACAGTTTTGTACCAGGATATGGTCACCTTCTGTATGCAGGGCTACTGCCTGTCCTAACTTGGCTGCATTATTTTCAATGGTGATATCCTTGAGCGTGATGTAGCTTCCCTGAACCTTGAGGGTATAGGTGCGGAAGGTGCCCATCGGTTTACTTTTTACGGCTGCTTCTGAATCCAGACCGCCTACTGGCATCTTGATGTTGGCATGGTCATCCCACGTAATGATGGTGTTGTCACGGTCTTCACCACAGATGGTGATGTTGGTGAGCCACGATGGGATGATGAGCTTTTCCTTATACACTCCTTTTTTTACATAGATGACCTTGGTATAGTCCATGAAGGCTCTGCAGACTTCGATGGCTTCGTCGATGGTGCGGAATTCACCTGTTCCATCTCGGGATACTACCAGGGTATCCGGGTTGTCATACTTGTTGGCGGCAAGCACTGGCCATGCCGCCAAGAATAGCACCATTGCTAATAATACCTTTTTCATTGTTTACAGTAGATTTATATAGAATTATAATATTCTCTGCACATCCTGCAAGTCCTCGATATTCTTGAGCATATCGGTAATCTTCTTAACCTCATCTCTATCGTGGACACGAAGTTCGATGGTACCGTCGAAGATACCATTGTCGCTGCTGATGGTAAGTTTGTGGATATTGACACCCAACTGGTCGCTGATAACCTTGCTTACATCAAGCAACATGCCCTTGCGGTCGATGCCCTGTATCTCGATGGTTGCATCAAAGAGTAGCTGCTTGTGCATGTCCCATTTGGCATCTACGATGCGGTTGCCATAGCTGGATTTCAACTTGGCTGCTACCTGGCAGGCACGCTTGTGTATCTCTATGCGGTTCTTGTTGTCGATGAATCCCATGATGTCATCTCCAGGGATGGCATGGCAACAGGTAGGGAAGATAAACTGGTTGATGTTTTCTTCTGTGATGATCAGCGGTTTCTTCTTATTGAAATCCTTACCCACAATGAAGAGTTCTTCCTTTTTCTCTGTGTCGATTTCTGGCTTCTTCTCCTTACTCTTACTGCCGAGGAATGGGATATAGTTGCGCCAGCTGCTGGATTGTTTTACCTTCTTGTTCTTACCCTGCAGTTCGTCGAGATCCTTTTCTCCTAAGATGATAGTGTGGTTGCCTAAAGCCAGAAAGAAGTTCTCATGTTTCTGGATGTTATGGAAGTCGCAAAGTTTATCTACGATAGACGTTGTTGTTTCCATTGCATTCTTCTGGAGCCACTCGCTGAGTACTTCCTCACCTTTCTTCTGTATCTCACGGTTGTCTCGTCTCAGAATGGCCTGTATCTTGCTCTTTGCCTTGGCTGTGCTGACAAAGTTGATCCATGCTGGTTGTACATGCTGGCTCTTACTGGTCAGGATTTCCACCTGGTCGCCACTCTGCAACTTATGGCTGAGCGGAACCAGTTTATGATTGACCTTGGCACCGATACAATGGCTTCCCAAGAAGGTATGGATCTGGAAAGCGAAGTCGAGTGCAGTACAGTCGGCTGGCATGGTCTTGATTTCTCCCTTAGGCGTGAAGACGAAGATTTCTGATGCAAAGAGGTTGAGTTTGATGGCATCCAAGAAGTCCATGGCATCCGGTTGTGGGTCATCCAATATTTCCTTGATGGTGCCGAGCCAGTCATTCAACTCGTTTTCATCCTCTGTATATTCGTTTTCACCCTCTTTGTATTTCCAGTGTGCGGCAAATCCCTGTTCTGCCACTTCGTCCATGCGGTCTGAGCGAATCTGTACTTCTATCCAGCGTCCCTGCTTACTCATCAGGGTGACGTGGAGCGCCTGATAGCCATTGGCTTTCGGATGGTTGAGCCAGTCGCGCAGACGGTCTGGATGACTCTTGTATATCTTGCTGATGGCTACATAGATATTGAAGCATTCGTTCACCTCGTTTGCCCTTTCTTTAGGGGTAAAGATGATGCGGACTGCCAGAATATCGTAGATTTCGTCGAACGAGACATGCTTGTTCTGCATCTTGTTCCAGATGGAATAAGGGCTCTTTACACGGGCTTTGATCTTGTATTCTACGCCCAACTTATCGAGTTCTTCACGGATAGGGGCGGTAAACTGTGCAAAGAGATTGTCACGCTGTGCTTCTGTATCTGCAAGTTTATGCTCTATGTTGGCATATTCCTGCGGGTGGTCGTATTTGAAACTGAGATTCTCCAACTCCGTCTTGATCTTGTTCAGTCCCAGACGGTTAGCTAATGGAGCGTAGATGTAGAGCGTTTCTCCGGCAATCTTGTATTGTTTGTTTGCCGGTTGGGAAGCGAGGGTACGCATGTTGTGCAGACGGTCGCAGATCTTGATGAGGATGACACGGATATCATCGCTCATGGTGAGCAGGAGTTTCTTGAAGTTTTCTGCCTGCGCAGAAGCCTTATCTCCAAAGATACCACCGCTGATCTTGGTCAGTCCATCTACAATCTGTGCTATTTTAGCACCGAAGATATTGGTGATGTCTTCTACTGTATAGTCAGTATCTTCCACCACGTCATGGAGCAGGGCTGCACAGATACTGGTAGAGCCTAATCCCATTTCTTCGCAGGCGATTTGAGCCACAGCGATAGGGTGCATGATATATGGCTCACCAGAGAGTCGTCGTACTCCTTTGTGAGCTTGTCGTGCAAAGTTGAAAGCTTTCGTTACGATATCTACTTTCTTGCGGTGGCGTGAAGCCACGTATGTGTCTATCAAATGCTGGAAAGCATCATTTATGAGCTTGTTGTCAGCCTGCTCTCTTTCCAGTTCCTTCAAGTTCTGATCGTTCATGGTTTTACCCTCCTGCTGAAATTTTTAGTTGATGAATCAGTATGTGTTGTCTGTCGGCAAATCAAGGTGTTTTATTTCACCTTGATCTTCTTGCCGGCACGTATTGTGTTACCAGAAATACCATTCAGTTTGCGAAGTTTCTTCACGGTCGTGTGATTGCGTGCTGCTATTTCTGATAAGGTGTCGCCATTCTTGATGGTTACACTCTTGTTGCGAGTTGTCTTTTTCTTTTTTGATTTCTTGCTCTTTCTGCTGTAAGAGCTTCTGTTTCTTGAACTGTAAGAAGATCTGCTGCGGCTATAACTGTAGTTGCGGCCTACAGATGGTGTATCTTCCTTGACATCCACTACATCGCGCTTCAACAGCAGTTCATCGGTCTTAAAGTTGTAGATAGAGTCTTCATTGTCGATGAATGCTCCCACGAGAGATTCAGGCAGACGTACGGTCTTAGGCTTGTTGAGTCCGTTGACGATGTCGCGGCGGTATTCTGGGTTGAGGTTGCGCAGATGTTCGATATTGATATTCAATACCTGTGCAATCTGCTCTAAGTGAAGATCTCTGTTTACTACCACGGTGTCTGTCTTGGCTGGCAACTCTGTGACCATCGGACAGATATTATGCTCGCAGTAGTAGTTCATGATATAGTTGGCTGCGATGAACGCAGGTACATATCCACGGGTCTCCTTTGGGAGGTATGGATAGATGCTCCAGTAGTCAGCAGAACCCTTGGCACGGTGAATGGCCTGGTTTACCTTGCTTGGACCGCAGTTGTAGGCAGCGATTACCAATTCCCAGTCATCGAAGATTTTATAGAGATCACTCAGGTAGTGGGCTGCAGCATAAGATGCTTTTACAGGGTCGCGGCGCTCATCTACCAATGAGTTTACTTCCAGTCCATAGCGCTTGCCTGTGGCCAGCATAAACTGCCAGAGACCTGTGGCACCTACTCTTGAAACAGCCTTCGGATTGAGCGCTGATTCAATGACTGGCAGATATTTCAATTCCAAAGGCAGGTTGTATGCCTCCAAAGCCTCCTCGAAGATAGGCATGTAGAAATTGCAGGCTCCCAACATAAAGCTGACAGAGCGGCGTAACTTGCCGCTATAGCGGTCGATGAATTTCTGTACCACCTCATTGTATGGCATCTCTATGATGGTAGGGAGTCTCTTCAGGCGGTCGATATATACCTCTTTAGGGTATGTTCGGTTTTCATCCTTGTAGTTGCATGCAGTATCCTGCATCATATATGTCTGAGCATTGTAGAGATGGAGCAGGCTGTCGAGATTGTCCTCCAACCCTGTAGGAATTTCAATTTCTTCTGCTTTTCCGTCTTTGTCTGTTACGGTGATTACATCATCGTTGTCACCGTTTTCGGTTTGCGCTTGCATTCCGGTAGAACAGCTAAGCAATATAGCTGCAAATATGATTACTTTCTTCATTCTGATATAATGGTCTATTTTGCTTTTTCGATTTTCTTATATATATAATAATGTATAGTTTCTTCCCGTAATGTTTTTCCCTTTTCCTGAAGAGGCAGGAAGGTTTTCTTTAGAATGTGAGAGAACATTGCAGGCCAAGCGTAGAAGAACGCAATGGGTTGCGGGTTCTCTGGTTGTTGTTGATTACCGTAGGCTCTACTCTTATCGACAGATCGTCTGAGATGTCAAATTCAGAGAGGGAAGCATCCACGTATGCATCAATGACTGAGAAGGCATATACACCTATCATCACAAACATACTCATGTCTCTCCATCTGCGATAGCGGTCTTTGCGTTTGCGGAAGATTTCCTTATATCGCTCTATGTTGCTGGCATCTATTTGGGCTCCCAAATGCAAGAACTGGTTGTAGCTCTGTGTGTTGGGGTTATCGTCCATGATGTCCAGATATGCCTGTGAGTAGTCATGATACATCTGGTTGTTCCAGCTCATGGCATAGGCACATCCCACGAAGCCGCCGTAGATGATAGGCAGCTTCCAGTATTTCCTGTTGTAAATCTGTCCTGCACCTGGCAATACGAGAGCAAGCCACATGGCACGCTTGGTGTCTGGTCTCCAGGTGGCCCAGTTGCGCTTCTTTCTCTGCGCTTTAGGGGCGAGGGCTTTGCTCAGGGAGGCACTGTCGATGGTAATCGAATCCTCCAGGCTTAGGCTTTCTACGGCGAGTGAGTCCTTTTGTGCCATCGCCTGTGTTGTGCCCAGCCATAGCAGTGCCATGATGCAGATATGTGATAACTTGAAATTCACTTTCTTAATTTTTGTTTTGATTTAATTGGTCGAAAACGCTCATGATGCGCTCCAATTCTTCCTCGTTGGCGAAAGGAATGCTGATTTTTCCTTTGCCCTTTGGTGAACAGGTGAACTGTACTTTGGTGTTGAGGAATTTAGAAAGACGGTCTTTCAGCATCGTAAACTCCTCTGGTACTTGTGACTTGGATGTGATCGTCTTCTTGCCACTCTCGATGTCCTCACCATTTTTCAGGTGCTGCACCATTTCTTCTACCTTTCTAACCGAGTAACCGTTTTTCTGGATTTCCTTGAAGAGTTTGATTTGTAGCGACGGACTGTCAAGTGCAAGCAGTGCACGGCAGTGTCCCATGTCGATTTCCTTCTTCTGCAATGCCATCTGTACCTGGGCAGGCAGTTTCAGCAGGCGGAGGTAGTTGGCAATGGCTGCTCTACTCTTGCCCACGCGCTCGGAAATCTTCTCTTGTGTCATTCCCTCGTTTTCCAGGAGATGCTCATAGGCAAGGGCGATTTCGATGGCGTTGAGGTCCTGGCGCTGGATATTCTCCACCAAAGCCATTTCCATCACGTTCTCGTCGCTGATGGTGCGGATGTAGGCAGGGATAGCCAGGAGACCAGCAAGTTGGGAAGCTCTCCATCGGCGCTCACCGGCGATAATCTGGAATCTGTTTTCCGATACCTGTCTCAGGGTGATGGGCTGGATGATACCGATAGCCTTGATGCTTTCAGCCAGTTCGTGCAAGGCTTCCTCGTCAAACTCGCGACGAGGCTGGTTGGGGTTCGCTTCTATCTGGTCGAGCGCTATCTCATTGATGGTGCTGCTGCCCTGGGTGCGAACGCCTTCTGTTGATATTAATGCATCGAGTCCCCGACCCAAGGCATTGCTTTTCGTTCCGTTATTGTATTTCTTATGTACTGCCATTATGTTGTTTTTAAGTGAAGAGTGAAGAATTCTCTTGTCTTTACTTGTTAACTATTCTTGTTGATGATCTCTTTTGCCAGTGCCAGATGGTTCTTGGCACCGTTTGACTCTGCATCGTAGAGAATGACAGGGAGACCGTGACTTGGACTTTCGCTCAACTTCACGTTGCGCTGGATGACACTCTTGAACACCAGTTCCTGGAAGTGTCGTTTTACCTCGTCATAGATCTGGTTGGCAAGGCGGAGACGGCTGTCATACATGGTGAGCAGGAATCCTTCGATTTCCAGTTTCGGATTCAGCTTACTCTTGATAATCTTGATGGTGTTGAGCAGTTTGCTGATACCTTCAAGAGCGAAATATTCGCACTGCACAGGGATGATGACGCTGTCGGCAGCGGTAAGCGAGTTGACAGTGATGAGTCCCAGTGAAGGAGAACAGTCGATGAGGATATAATCATAATCATCGCGGATAGGTTCCAGCAAGGTCTTGATTACTTTCTCACGGTTCTTAAGGTTGAGCATTTCTATTTCTGCACCCACCAAGTCGATATGGCTTGGGATAATGTCCAAACCGTCAATATCTGTGGTATATATCGCATCGCGGACATCGGCATGGTCGATGATACATTCGTAGAGCGAGCAGTCCACCTCCTTGATATCGACACCCAAACCGCTGGAGGCGTTTGCCTGAGGGTCAGCGTCAACAACGAGGACTGTCTTCTCCAATGTGGCCAGCGATGCAGCCAGATTGATAGTAGTTGTAGTCTTTCCTACACCACCTTTTTGATTAGCTAATGCGATAATTTTTCCCATTTTCTATATGTTATAATAGTGAAAATCGATGCAAAGATACATATTTTATGCGAGAAATACGTTACTTTATAGTTTTTTTATTACTTTTGCACCCAAAAGAAAGGAAATTTTATGGAAAATAAGAAACCTTTAGTTTTAATTTCGAATGATGATGGCTATCATGCCAATGGTATCAAAACGCTCGTCGGCTTCCTCAAAGGCTGGTGCGACGTGCTGGTTGTGGCTCCTGAAAGTGCCCGGTCGGGATATGCCTGTGCCTTTTCTGCCACAGAACCATTGCGACTGAAACGCCGCAAGAATATGGGAGAGGATGTGGAAGTATGGTCATGCAGCGGTACGCCTGTTGACTGTGTGAAGTTGGCATTAGATCAATTGCTCCCTGGGCGTACTCCAGACTTGATTCTGAGTGGCATCAACCATGGTGATAATTCCAGTGTCAACAATCATTATTCTGGTACGATGGGTGTTGCCAAGGAGGGGTGCATGAAGCGTATTCCTTCTGTGGCCTTCAGTAGTTGCAATTACGATGAGAATGCCGATCTTTCTCCGTTGAAGGATGGGGCTGTCGCTATTGTGAAGAAAGTGCTTGCGGAAGGTTTGCCTATAGATAACTGTCTGAATGTGAATTTCCCTGCGAATCCGCCTTTCAAGGGCTTTAAGATGTGCCGCATGACTCGTGGTTCCTGGATTCATGAGGTGGAAAAGCGTCATCATCCGCGTGGCTACGATTACTATTGGATGGTGGGAGAATATCGCAATGATGAGCCGGAGGCTACTGATACCGACCAGTGGGCTCTGAATCATGGATATATCTCCATCACACCTACCAAGATAGATGTGACAGACTATGAATTACTGAATAGTTTCAAGATTTAAACCTTCACTCAAGGATTTTATAAACTTCTCACGCTAAGATATGAAGTATTATTTGATAGTAGGCGAGGCAAGTGGTGATTTGCATGCCAGCAGATTGATGCGCTCGTTGAAAAAAGTGGATGAATTGGCAGAGTTTCGGTTCTTCGGTGGTGACTTGATGGCTGCTGAAGGTGGAACCCGTGTCAAGCATTATAAGGAACTGGCATATATGGGTTTTGTACCGGTTCTTCTGCATCTGCGTACCATCTTTGGAAATATGAAAAAATGTAAGCAGGATATTGTGGAATGGAAACCTGATGTGGTGATTCTTGTAGATTATCCAGGTTTTAATCTGAATATTGCTAAGTTTCTGAAAAAGAACACTTTGATACCTGCTTACTATTATATATCTCCTAAGATATGGGCATGGAAGGAATGGCGTATCCGCAGTATCAAGAGGGATATAGCCGAACTCTTTTCCATCTTGCCTTTTGAGGTTGATTTCTTTGAGAAAAAACACAAGTATCCGATTCATTATGTAGGCAATCCTACGGCACAGGAGGTGAATGAGTTCAGAGCGGATTATCATCAGACATACGCTGAGTTCTGTGTTGAGAATAATCTGGACACAAGGAAGCCTATTATAGCTCTGTTGGCTGGTAGTCGTCTGCAGGAAATCAAGGATAATTTGCCAGCCATGATAGAGGTGGCTGAGCGTTTTGAGGATTATCAGATGGTCTTGGCTGGTGCTCCTTCTGTTGATGATGAATATTATCAGAAATTCATAGAGGGAACTCCTGTCAGGTTGGTCAAGAATAAGACTTATCCGCTTTTGGCTCAAAGTAAGGTGGCATTAGTGACCAGTGGTACTGCCACATTAGAGACGGCTCTTTTTGATGTTCCGCAGGTTGTCTGCTATGAGACACCGCTTCCTAAACTGATACGTTGGGCTTTCAATCATATCCTCAAGGTGAAGTATATCTCATTGGTCAATTTGGTGGCCAATAAGGAAATCGTGAAGGAGATGTTTGCCGACCGCTTTACGGTGGATGGTATTGCCGACCAGCTCTTCCAGATTCTTCCTGGAATGCCTGTCAGAGAAAAAATGTTAGCAGGTTATCAGGAGGTTCGTGAGAAATTGGGCAATCGCATAGCTCCAGATCAGGCTGCTACCATCATGTATGACCTGATCAAGAAGCATCGAGAGGAATTGATTCGTCTGGCAAAGGAAAGGGCTGAGGCTGAGGCTAAAGCGGCTGCCGAGGCTGCTGAGCGTGCGAGAATCAAGGCAGAACAGGAGGCTGAACGTGCAAGGATTAAAGCCCAGGAAGAAGCTGAGCGTGCCCGTATTAAGGCAGAGGAACAGTTGCGAATAGCAGAAGAACAAATGAGGAAGGTGCAGGAAATGAGTGAGGAAAATTCCCATCAGAATCCTCCAGTCTCAGAATAGGTCTGACCAGTTTTTATCATATTTTATATCCTAACGGAAGTGGGGTAAGAGGTGTTTTTCAAAACATTCCCCTTACCCCACTTTTATTTTTCCCTGCCCAGGCAAGAATTTTTGCTTGCCCACGCAGAAAATTATCCCTGCCTATGCAGCTGTTTTTGCTTGCCTGGACGGGAGATCGGTAGTGTGATATCTTTTTACTTGTATGAAACAAAAAGGACGTACTTCTTTGCGAAGCACGTCCTGATAGTATAAAATGTTTCTTGTTTGCTGAACTTATAGGATTGACTCGTCCGATGGTCGGATTGTTTTATCCGAACAGTTGGAGGGTGTAGAGATAAATTACTGCGGCAGGAATTGCCATAAGTGAAGAATCGAAACGGTCGAGCATACCTCCGTGTCCCGGAAGAATATTGCCACTGTCTTTCACGCCGATGGTGCGTTTGAATAGGCTCTCTACCAAGTCGCCCCATGTGCCAAATACTGCGACTACCAAACCTAATCCCATCCACTCAGGGATGTTCAAGGTATGCAGGGTTTCTCCTGAATTGGCAATGTAACCGACGATGGCTGCAGCAATCAGTACGAAGATACCTCCGCCGATACTTCCTTCCCAACTCTTGGCAGGACTGATGCGAGGAAAAAGCTTGTGTCTTCCGAAAAGAGAGCCACTGCAATAGGCACCTGTATCATTGGTCCAGAGGAAGATGAATACGCTCAGTGGTAAGAGCATGTCGTAATGTATCTGTCCGTCTTCTGCTGATACTTCAAATGCCAATACGTTGATGAGCGAGAAAGGGAGAGCGATGTACATCTGTGAAAGCATCGTGTAAGCCCAGTCGCCAACAGCATTCTTATTGCCTGTATATAACTCATAGATAAAGAGATATACAATCGTGAAGATGTATGGGATGAAGACTACGAAGTTGTAGCCTGTAACACCCGTACGGAATCCCGCTACGGCAAGGAAGAAATATACACCTGCTACGGTAGAGATGAAGCGGTTGACGCAAACGTCTTCTATCTCATTGTTGACTAACCCGCAGTATTCCCAGATACTCAGGCCAGTGATCAGAGCGAAGAGGAGTACCATTGCTCTCGGTTGCAGGAAACATGAAACCATACAGCCGACGAAGAGTACGCCGGTGATGGTTCTGATGATAAGGTTCTTTTGTTTGTCTGTCATGACTTTTGGTATTAATTATTATCGTCCTGCTTGTCTTCGGCACGACTATCGTCCTGCTTGTCTTCAGCATTCTTGTTGTTTTCCTCATGCTCCTTGATAGCAGCTTGTACCTCTGGAAGTTCCTTGACGGTGTCATCGATCTTAGGCTGCTCGTCCTCCATAATTTCCTGAGAACGGCTCATCCAAGGGCGCTTGCCGAAGATTTTCTCCACATCTTCTACCATGATAACCTCTTTCTGTATCAGAAGTTCAGCCAGCGCATTGTGACCCTCCTTGTGTTCCATCAGGATGTTCTTGGCACGGGTATATTGCTCGTTCACCATCTTGAGTACTTCCTCGTCGATTTCTCTTGCCGTTGTCTCAGAGTATGGGCGCTGGAAAGAGTATTCGCTCTGGTTGTAATAGCAGATGTTAGGCAAAGTCTTACTCATACCGAGGTAAGCCACCATGCCGTATGCACTCTTGGTAGCACGCTCCAGATCGTTCATCGCACCAGAAGAGATATGTCCTGTAAACAGTTCCTCTGCTGCACGTCCACCCATCAGCGAGCACATCTCGTCGAGCATTTGCTCCTTGGTGGTAATCTGTCTCTCCTCAGGTAAGTACCATGCTGCACCCAAAGCCTGTCCGCGAGGTACGATGGTAACCTTGATGAGCGGGTTGGCATACTGGCAGAACCATGAGATTGTAGCATGACCAGCCTCATGCAATGCGATGCTGCGCTTTTCATCTGCAGTCATCACCTTGGTCTTTTTCTCCAGTCCACCTACGATACGATCGACAGCATCGAGGAAGTCCTGCTTGCATACAGCCTTCTTGTCGTGGCGTGCAGCGATGAGGGCGGCCTCATTACAAACATTGGCGATATCTGCACCCGAGAATCCCGGAGTCTGACGAGCCAGGAGGTCGATATCTACTGTGTCGTCTATCTTGATTGGTTTCAGATGAACCTGGAAGATGGCCTTACGCTCGTTCAAGCCAGGCAGGTCAACGTGGATTTCACGGTCGAAACGACCGGCACGGAGCAGGGCACTATCCAGCATATCAACACGGTTGGTAGCTGCAAGGATGATGACACCACTGTTGGTACCGAAGCCATCCATCTCTGTAAGGAGGGCATTCAGGGTATTCTCACGTTCATCGTTGCCGCCCATGGCAGGGTTCTTGCTGCGGGCACGACCCACGGCATCAATCTCATCGATGAAGATAATGCTTGGCGCCTTTTCCTTAGCCTGTCTGAAGAGGTCGCGAACACGGGATGCACCGACACCCACAAACATTTCAACGAAGTCGGAACCGCTCATAGAGAAGAATGGTACACCTGCTTCACCGGCTACAGCCTTTGCCAGGAGAGTCTTACCTGTTCCCGGAGGACCCACGAGGAGTGCTCCCTTAGGAATCTTACCACCCAGGTCGGTATATTTCTGTGGATTTTTGAGGAACTCCACGATTTCCTCCACTTCTTGTTTGGCACCTTCCTGTCCGGCCACATCCTTGAAGGTAATACCTAATGTATTTCCCTTTTCATACATGCGTGCTTTGCTCTTGCCGACATTGAAGATACCGCCGCCAGAGCCGCCCATGCCACCGCCCATTCTTCCAGATACCCACCAGATGAGGAGGAAGAAGATGATGAGTGGGGCGAAGTTGATCAGGAGGCTGATGAAGTCGTTGCCTTTCTCGTTGACATAGTTGTAAGATTTGATTTTCTTAGCCTTCACCATGTTGTCGAGATATTTGTCAACTTCGTCTATCGAACCATACTGCACTTCAACATAAGGAGCAGGTCCTACGTTCTTCGCACTGGTATGATATACATCTCTGATATGATTTGGGGCAACGTACACTTTCAGGTTGCCGTCGTTCTTATTGGCAGTAACGCTCAGTACGTATCCCTTTTCGATGTATTCCTTGAATTCAGTGTAAGTAGCCTTTTTGCTTGCACTTCCACCTAATGCATCACCACCACCATTCAGAAAGACGACTATCAAACTGATGAGGATGATGACGTAAAGCCAGCTCATGTTGAACCGAGGCATCTTTGGCGGTTTTCCGCCGCCATGATTGTTCATTCTGTTTCCTTGTTCCATATCTTCTGATATTATATGAATCCTATATCGTGTATAAAACTATGGTATGGTAGTCTTACACCTTATTATATTTATACCTTAATTATATATATCAACTTCAATTATATATATACCAACTCCGGATAACGGAAGTTGTTCTGCTGATTAGTCGAGGTCAGGAATCTCAGTCAGGTTGGCGTCTTCCCAGAGGTGCTCCAGATCATAGAATTGTCTAACTTCTGGTTGGAAGATATGCACAAGTACATCCACGAAGTCGATAGCAACCCACTGGTCATTTCCCAATCCCGCAACATTTGCAGGTTTTTCTCCCAGATTTTTTCTGCAGAAATCGCCTACAGATTCAGCGATAGCTTCCACCTGTGATGGAGAGTTGCCCTGACAGATTACGAAGTACTTTGCGATAGTACCATCGATGTGCGTCAGGTCGGCAATCACAATTTTACTACCTTTTTTTTCCTGTATTCCTTCTTTAATTGTCTCTACTAATTGTTTTGTTGTATTCATTGATGATTATCTATTAATTGTCTCGTTTATGTTTTTTCTTTATAAAAGCCTTGCAAAGATACGCTAAATACATGGAAAAACCCCGAAAAACGATAAAAATTGAGATTTTTTAGAAAAAAGACGCTGATTTTTTTGGTAATTCAGAAAAAAGTAGTACCTTTGCACTCGCAATTATGATTAATGCTTATAATGATTGCTAAGATATTGGGATATGGTGTAATGGTAACACTACAGATTCTGGTCCTGTCATTCCTGGTTCGAGTCCGGGTATCCCAACTTCTTCATCATTGTCATCAATCATCAACCTGTACATTGGGATATGGTGTAATGGTAACACTACAGATTCTGGTCCTGTCATTCCTGGTTCGAGTCCGGGTATCCCAACTTAATTGGTTAAACTGAATGGCATCTTCCTTATGAAGGTGCTTTTTTTATACATTCATACGAGAAAAAATAAATCCCTTAGTGTTTCAGCAAGAAGAACACTAAGGGATTCTTTTTTTTCAGGATTTTTCCTTGTATGATATAATGCACCGTACTTCTTCCTATTTCAGATTTGTCAGAAGTCTGCTTTCCGTTCTATGAATATTTCCTTTCCTGATAAAGGATGTGTGAATCTGATAGACTCGGCATGGAGGTAGAGGCGGGGTGCCTTCTCGCAGCCATAGAGAGGGTCGCCAAGGATAGGGGCATTCAGTCCTTCTCGATGGGCACAATGTACACGGAGTTGGTGGGTACGTCCCGTTTGGGGATAGAGAGCGAGGCGGAGATGCTGGTTGTTTCCTGCGTTTCCAAGAACTTTGTATTCCGTAATCGCTTCCTTTCCCTGTTCATGATTTACAATCTGGCGTGGACGGTCGAGATAGTCGGGCATCAGAGGGAGAGAGAGGATGCCTTCTGGCTGGATGCTTCCTTCTTTCGCACATACGATGGCTACGTATTTCTTCTGTATCTGATGACTTGCGAATTGTTCCTGCAGCCGATGGTAGGCAAACTCTGTTTTGGCAATCACCATGAGTCCGCTTGTCGCCATGTCCAGCCGGTGTACGATCAAAGGACCCGTAGCCTCCGGGTATTTTCTTCGCATGATGGAATAGACGGAAGTGACGCCTGGTTCTTTTCCTGGTACAGAGAGCATTCCGGCAGGTTTGCAGATAACGGCAAGTTCCCGGTCTTCATAGAGTGTCTCCAGGGTAAGTGGCTGAGATGCATGATTGAGCATCGTGTTGACTTCCGGTAGCATCCAGCGGAGTATCGATTTGCACTTACCATTGCAGGCTGGATAGAACTGTAGGTGGTGTCTGATTTCCTCTTTCGGACTTTCGCCCCACCAGAACATCGCCATCTGCAGGGGTTTCAGATGATGTCTGAAAGCATACTGGAGCAGTTTGGGTTCGCAGCATTCTCCGCTTCCGGCAGGAGGAACCATCTTCAGTGCAGCTCTTTTGGAGAGGAGTGACAGGTTCGGCTGGTCTTCCAATGCAGTATCTCTGAATATTTCCAACAGATCTTTTTCTTCTCCTTCGGCATTGAGCATTCTGAATTGTGCAAATAGCCATTGCTGCAGGGCATCAGAGAGTTGCTTGCGCAGTTGCTTAAGTCTGGAAATATTGTTCTGATAGTCTTCGTATTCCGTCTCTAATGTTGTCTTTTCGGCAAGTGATTTCTTGAGTCGGCGCAGTTCGGCCTTCATGAATTGGCTTTCTTTGGTCATCGCCTGTTCCTCTTCGGCAGAGAGATTGCCCTGTTTTCGACGGAGATCCCTTTGGGCCTTCTTTTCTTTCATCTTTTCCTGAAAACTGGCTATGGCTTGTTGGCGCTGGGCGAGCAGGTCTGCGATGAGTGTCCGGGCCTTCTGCATCCGTTCATCCTTTTCCAGTCGCAGGATACTTTCGTTGATGCGGGTGATTTCCGCCTCATGGGGCTTGAAATATCCATCAGGCTGTAGGTAGTCAAAAACGGCAGGTACGAAGTCATCCCAGTCGCTTCTGCCTCCTATCTGACCGCTATAGGCAGCCAAGTATCCGCCTTCAACGATGAGTATGCCGAACATTTTTCCCCGGTCGATTTCCTCGCGCCATTCCTTCTTGTTCTCAAGATAGGTCTGCAACTCCTTGCATATCTGTATGCAAAGAGGGTGTGGTTCGTAGTCGAAAGGATTGTTCATCTTTTCGGGAAAGTCAGTTCCTGTAGAGGATATATGGAAAGGATGTAGTATCATCATTTATTATTTTAGGTGCAAAAGTACATATAATTATTTGTTCCTCCAAAATAAATATTTGAAAAAATTTGTGTACTTCATCGTAAAGCCTTACTTTTGCAGTCATAAAAAATGAACTGTCACAGAAGAACTGTCGCAAAAAGAGATAGACGTATGCGTGTACAGATATAAAAATGTGCGGCAAAAGAAAGAATAGATGTAAGTATGAATAGAAACAGCAACTTCTTTTATCATCTCGTAGCATTCCTCACCGTAGCAATATGGGGAACCACTTTTGTATCAACCAAGGTGCTGATGCTGAACGGACTTTCGCCAGCCCAGATTTTTACCATGCGCTTTTCCATCGCATACATTCTGATGCTGGCATTCAACCACCGTCGCATCTTTGCCGACTCTTGGAAGGACGAAGCGAAGATGATGTTATTAGGCATCACGGGAGGATCACTCTATTTCTTAAGTGAGAATGAAGCGATGAATTTCACCACCACCACCAATACATCCCTTATCGTATGTTCCTGTCCGCTTTTTGCTACCCTGCTGGTAAGGTTGGTATATCGGGATTCCGCCCGTATCAACCTGATACAGATACTCGGTTCGCTTTTGGCTTTTATGGGTATGATCATCGTGGTTTTGAATGGTCGCTTTGTGCTTCATCTCTCCCCCGTAGGCGATGCCCTGGCGTTTACGGCATGTATGTGCTGGGCTATCTATTCCCTAATGATGAAATCGGTGACGGGAAAGTATAGTGCCGCCTTTATCACCCGCAAGGTATTCTTCTATGGAGTATTGACGATATTGCCTTATTATCTGATTGTACCGGGATTCCCTTCTTGCGAGGTCTTTGCCAAACCTCAGGTGATAGGCAACCTGTTGTTTTTAGGTTGTTTGGCTTCCATGATCTGTTTTCTCACATGGAACTGGTGCCTTTCCAAGTTGGGTACGGTAAAGGCCACCAACTGGGTATATTTCAATCCGATCACTACCATGATCTTTGCTTCATGGATATTGGATGAGAAAATCACTCCTTATTTTCTGATAGGTGCTACTTGCATCCTGATAGGCATGTATGTGGCAGACAAAAAAACGGTAGCATAATCTCCAGGAGTTATACTACCGATTTCTTTTACTTAGCAGCCAGAACCTCTACTTCAACGAGTGCGCCCTTTGGCAACTTCTCTACTGCTACAGCAGAACGTGCTGGGTATGGCTGGCTGAAGAACTCTGCATAAACCTCGTTCATGGCAGCGAAATCATCCATGCTGTTCAGATAAACTGTAGTCTTTACTACATGAGAGAGGTCAGTACCGGCAGCCTTCAGGATGTTCTGGGCATTGGTAAGACTCTGACGGGTCTGCTCCTTGATGCCACCCTCTACGAAATTGCCTGTTGCAGGGTCGATAGGAATCTGACCTGATGCAAATACGAAACCGTTTACTTCGATAGCCTGGCTATATGGACCGATAGCTGCAGGCGCATTGTCTGTGTGAATTGCGTTCATAATCTGATAAGTTTTAAACAATATATAAATGGAATCCCTTAGCTTCAAGGGCTCCCTTGATTTCTTTTACATGTTCCTCGTCGCGAGTCTCCATGGTGAGGCGGAGCACGCATGCATTCACCTTGTTGCGGTTGGCAGAACGGTCGTGGTGGACGCCTGTGATATTACCGCCTAATCCAGCGATGACAGAGCAGACCTCTACCAATTCACCTGGTTTGTCATCCAGTTCCATCTCGATGGTGCAGAGACGGCCACTCTTGGCAAGACCACGGGTGATGACACGGTTCAGGATGGTTACGTCGATATTACCGCCACTTACCACGCAGATGGTTTTCTTGCCCTTCACCGGAACCTTGTTGTACATCACGGCTGCCACGCTGGCCGCACCGGCACCTTCGGCTACCATCTTCTCGCTCTCTATGAGTTTCAGGATGGCTGCACAGATTTCGTCCTCGCTCACGGTTACGATTTCGTCTACGTAGTTGGAGCAGGTTTCAAAAGTAATCTTGCCCGGTTCCTTTACGGCAATACCATCAGCAACGGTCGCTACAGAAGGCAACTTCTCCTGTTTATGATCGTGCAGACTCTGTACCATACTTGCTGCTCCTTCTGCCTGAACACCATATACCTTGACGTTAGGATTCAGCGACTTGATGGCAAAGGCTACACCAGAGATAAGTCCGCCGCCACCTACAGGAACGACGACAGCTTCTACATCAGGCAGTTGGTCGAGAATCTCCAGACCGATGGTGCCCTGACCAGCGATGACATTCTCATCATCGAAAGGATGTACGAAGGTATAACCATGCTCGTCCTTCAGTTGCAATGCCTTCTGGTAGGCATCATCATAGACACCAGGTACCAGACAGACCTCTGCACCGAGACGCTTGGTGGCTTCCACCTTACTAATAGGAGCACCCTCTGGCAGACAGATAAGACTCTTCACTCCCATGGCAGTGGCACCGAGAGCTACACCCTGTGCATGGTTGCCAGCCGAACAGGCTATCACACCCTTCGCCTTTTCTTCATCGGTGAGTTGGGAAATCTTATAGTAAGCACCACGAATCTTGAATGAACCCGTCTTCTGGAGGCACTCGGGCTTCAGATAGACGTCACTCTCTGGGTTGATTCTTGGAGTGTGAACCAGCTCAGTCTTTCTGATAACTTTGCTCAGCACGAAGCGAGCCTTATAGAAATTGTCTAATTGTAACATAACTGCTGATATGCTTTTATTTATTATGTGTGCAAAGGTACACATAATTCTATAAATAACAAGAATAATTATATCTTTTTTATTTTATAAACAAAAATAAAACGCTTCTTTTCTCTTGTATTTGAGGAAAATGTTGTATTTTTGCCACCAATTATTTGAGACGAGATGAATGAACCTATATGAAAAGTGAGGTTTTCTGCGTGTTCTGCATCTCATTTTAATGTACTTTTTGATAATAAATAGCTAAAAACAAAATGAAGAAGAAACAAACATTTTGTTCTGTCATTGTACTTTCTGCTGGTGTAGCTATGGCTGCATCTATGGGAGTCATCGCTCCTGAAATGGGAAATACTGAGGGACAGACTTTTGAGATTTCTACTGCTTTCAAGAAAAAGGTGAAATCGGTAAGTGATCATTCCAATGAGGCGAAAGAGGTGACTCCTACTGAGGAGAGTGTGCCCAGTCCTATAGAAGGGGTAATCAACAATCAGTTTGTGGATGAGGCTACCATGAAGGGTGACCTGATGAATATGTTGGCTAAATTCTCCAAGTATCTAAAAAATGACTTCCAGGATTGTGCTGCGCCAAATTCTGTGAATGAGGTATGTGGTGCCTTCAAGTGTAATAGTACCATGCAGAATAATGAGGACGGTGTTCGCTCTAATGCCGACCTCTCCATGATTTCTGCTTTCCTCGTAAAATATGGTAAGGACAAGGTGACTCTGCCTGAGGGTGTTACTTGGGATGACCTGGAAAAGATGGCGATGAAGAGTCTGGTTTTCGCTTACTCTACCCATAAGGCAAATAAGTTGAAAACCTGTTCTGGTAATACCTACTGGGGGTCTACTTCCGGTAGCGATCATGTTTGGGAAAGCTCACTTTGGGCGATGTCCGTAGCTTATTCCGCTTATTTCCAGTGGGATAAACTCTCCGACAAACAGAAGGGATATATCGAGAAACTCCTGAAGGCAGAATGCAATTATGAGTTGAACCGTACGATACCTACCGGTTATAACGGGGATACGAAAGCTGAAGAGAATGGTTGGGAGGCTGATGTGCTGGCTGCTACATTGGGTCTGTTCCCTAATGATGAGATGGCTCCTAAGTGGTTTGAGCGTCTCCGTGAATTTGCCATCAACAGTTATTCTCATAAGGATGATGCCCATAATACGACCGTTATCGATCCGCATTATGACAAGAAGACCGTGACTGACCTCTATAAGGGACAGAATCTTTTTGACGACTATACGCTCCAGAACCACAACTTCTTCCATACAAGTTATCAGAATGTAGTGATGCAGGAGTTGGGCGAGGCAGCTTTGGCACTGAAACTCTTCCAGCAGAAGACCATCGGTGCGGAGAAGTGGAAGACCAATTCGCTCATGCACAATAATGACAAGGTGATGAAGGAGGTGCTCAACTGGCTGGCTCTGGCAGATGGCGAACTGGCTATGCCTAATGGTAATGACTGGAGCCTCTTCCTTTTCGACCAAATCACTTCTTACACTACCAATGCCTGTTTCCTGAACGATCCGGATGCGCTGATGCTTGAGAACTTGGCTTACAAGAATATCAAGGCACGCCAGACTACAACGTCTGACGGATCCTGGTTGTTGCGCTCAGATATCGGTGCACGCCGTATGGGTGTAGAGGCTCACCGTGTGATGATGACCTGGCTGATGCATGAGGCAATATCTACAGCAGATGTAACCCCTACAGATTGGGATGCGTTCAAACAGCGTTATGCTGCCGCCCGTATATTCCCTTGCCAAAATATCGTCCGTGCTTCTACAGACGACCGTTTCACCTGTTTCTCATGGAGTGCAGGTAAGGGCAGTTATACCGGATACATCGCTGCCAACAGTGCGGATAAAAACAAGATGATCGTACCTTACCGTGAGAATAATACCGGCAATTTCCTCGGTAGTTATCAGGTAAGTGGTAAGAGTACAAACGCCACACCTGTAGTCAGTGGCATCTATAATCTCCGTGGCAACAGTTATACGATGAACGGCGAACTGAATATGAATGACGGAACGCTCAATAATCGTTTCGCCATCTATTCTACTCCAGGCAATGCAGTCATCTATACAGATTATGTGCGTGCCAATGCAGCTGCCACCATCACCAAGGATCAGGGAGGTCTGATGGCTATCAGTACCGACGAAATGACGCGAACCAAGCGTACGCTCTATTTCGATAATGCCCAGAATCAGGAGACGGGTATGACCCACAAGCAGAGTGATGGTTCTCAATTCCTCACCATGAATACCAACTGGGTGAATATCGATAATGCTCTGGGTATTATCAACGTAGATGGTAAGACCATGGGCTTTGGAAACCGTGCCAACAACAACTCCGTGAATACTTCCAAACTCTATGCTTCTTACAGCGACAAGAGTAAGAATGTGAAGGCTGGCGACATTGTAGATAAGCGCAATATCATCTATTATAGTAATGTGAATGCTGAAAGTACCCGCAAGCTGATGCAGAAGACTATCAGTTTGAAGGAGATGGTAGCTGAGGGATGGAATGGTGTTATCGCCACAGACCCTGATGGTGCTTCCTACATGCTCCTGTCCAACTTCTGCGGGGAACCCCGATGCCAGTTGAAGAATGTGCAACTCAATGGTGCTGCGCCTGTATTTACGGTAGAAACCAATATTGTGGATTCCAAGGCAGATGCCACATTCCTCTTGGATACCAATCATTCCAAGGGGGAAATCTTAGGCTTCACGGTCAAGGGCTCCGGTTTGCAGGCTATTCAGGATGCAGAGGATTCCACCAAGGTTTATCTCAAGAACCTGCAGGCATCAAGCAACAAGGTGACTTTGAACTATAAGGCTAAGAATGTAGAGAAGTCCATCACTCCTACTTTAAAAGCCAACCAGGTGATAGCCGTTTATTATAATGATAAGACCGGTCTCATTTCCAGAAATGGTTCAGCGCAGCAGCCACACCATCTTCTTCATTGGAAAGAGTAACGTAGTCAGCTTCCGCTCTTACCTCAGGAGCAGCATTAGCCATAGCCACACCGACACCGGCAAGTTTGAGCATACTGAGGTCATTATATCCATCACCGAAGGCTATCATGTCTGCAGGAGTGAGATTGATTTTACCCAATAATCTCTGCAAAGACTGTGCTTTGTCGATGCCGTTAGGAACCAGTTCCAGGAAGAAAGGAGCCGAGCGGAAAACAGACATTTTGTCGCCTACAATGCCAGAGAGTTCTTCTTCAGCCTTCTGCATGTCGGTAGGGTCGCCAGTCATCAGGAGTTTGGTAGGATGAGGCTCCAGGGCATCAAGCAGATTCTCTACTTTTCTGACGTTCATCTTGTTGATGCGGGATTCTTCCTTCACATACTGGTCGTCTGGCATTTCGGTGATGATCTCATTGCCGGCATATCCTAAGAGCGCATAGTTCTTTTCCTTGGCATACTGATATAATAAAGGAATCACGCTATCTGGCAGATATTGTGAGAAATATTCCTCACCGTTCTTGGCATCCACAATTTTTCCGCCATTATAGGAAAGAATGAATCCGCCTCGTTTTTCCAGTTCAAGACATTCTGCTACAGGTTGGATACCGTATGTAGGGCGCCCGGAAGCTAAAATGATGATGGCACCATTGTCTTGAGCTTTCAGGAGAGCCTGACGGGTGCGAGGTGTCACCACTTTCTCGTGGTTGGTCAGCGTGCCGTCGAGATCGAGAGCGATGGCACGATAAGGAATCTTCTGTTCTTTTTCCATTATGTATTTTCTTTTGTAATTTTATTTTTTATGATGAAGTTATTTCTATGATGGATAGTGCGACTACTATAGATGATAGAGACTGCAAAGTTAAGATAAAAAAAGGAGTTTGGGAAACTTTTTTGTGAAAATCTATTCATTTCTCATTAAATAGTTGTACTTTTGCAGCAACTTTTCTATTTTTTTATTTAGATAATCATGACATCAATATTTATATTACAGTTGATTTGCTGCATCATTACCGGCATGTTGGGCTTGCATATAGCAATGGCTTCTCTGCAGGTGAGATGGAAGGTAAGACGCTACGAGACCTCTCGGTGGTTACTCTGTGGATCAATGGCCGTATTCTGCATACATTACTTCTTGCAGATGACTCAGGGATTTCGTGCACAAGGTGCTGATGTGGGGGCAGTCGTTAATATCATGTTCTACACTCCCGTGGTTTTTGCCATCACCCTATCCATCATCAATATGGAGAGCACAAGAAGCGTCATGCGTCGCTATTGTTTGCGTAGTGCGGCTGCCTATGCGCTGATTGTCGCCATCTTCATCTTTGGCGTTTTCAGCAACAAAAGTCTCCATCTGGGCGGTTTGTTATACGTGCTGCTCGCACTCTTTGTGGGAAGTATGGCATACTTCATCTATGCCAGCTATACTGAGGTACTGAAGCGCAAGAAAAAACTGTTGGAGGAGTCGGCTGGCGATCTTCTGCCACATGTTCGATATGCACGAGCCAGTCTTGTATTGGTATGCGTCGCAGCAGCCTTTCTTCCCATAGCCATTCTCTTCGACACCTTATTGCTGCTGATAGGTCCGCTGATGTTACTTGTTCTCATATTCTTTGTCCATAGTTTCATCTCGTTGGGCTATTATATTACACCAGTAGAGAATATGTTGGAAGAACAAGAGGAACTGGAAGAACAAGAGAAAACGGCAGACCAGACAGCCTATGGAGCCCAGCTGGATAGCGGGGATGATGGGCAGACAGAATTGAGCATTTCCTCCTCAGAACGGATGAAAAAGATAGAAGCGGCATTAGAAAAATGGTGTGATGACAGAATGTACAAAGACTGCAATGTCACCATATATTCGCTTGCTGCCAACTTGGGTTGTAAGAAGAATGAACTTACCGAATACTTCAATCTTTCTCAGCATACCAATTTCCGAACATGGCTTAGCGATATACGCTTTAATGAAGCTGTTCGCATGATGAAAGAAAATCCGGAATTTAGCAATGATGCCATATCTACTGAGTGCGGATTCTCATCCCATACACAGATATACCGCATTTTCAAGCAAAAGACAGGGCTATCGCCTAGTCAATGGCGCGAACAGATGATATAGCTTTAATAGTTAATAAATGTTTAAAAAGGTGTTGCATTCCTACGAATGCAACACCTTTTTTGGTAGGAATGCAACAACAACCATAGGAATGCAACACCTCTTTTTGGATTTTTACCACTATCTTTGCATTAAAACTTAAAAGCGAAAGATAAAGATTATGATACAGGACCAACAAAACTCTCTTTTTTCTGTCTCCTATGTCATCGTGGTCATCGGAGTCATGGCGGTGGTGTTTTCTATATCCATCGTCTTTATGATGGCATACGACTATCACATCTATCTTGCCGGAAATAGAAGAAGGAAATTCAGTTTCGTTGATTTCATCAAGCGCGAGCAGTATTATCTCTATATCCTTGTATTCTTCCTGCTAATTATAATAGGTGAATTGTTGAGGAATAACCTCAGGTAAAAAAAAGACACCTTTTGTCTGAATGTTATGATGCAGAAGAAATTTTTCTTCATGAACGCTTGTTAGTTTACATATTATTTAGTATCTTTGCAGCCGTAATTCAATAAATGTAGTTTTGACACTATAAGTAACTCTTTTATGCTTGGGCTTGTAAGGATTGAGCTTATTAAAAAAATAAGTATATGGAGTTCTTGATGTGTATTATGACATAAACAACAAAAACAATAATAACACTAACTTAAAGGAAAATCATGAAGATGAAGATTACATTCAGTTCTTTATTGCTGGCAGCGTTGGCATGGGGAACACCTCTCCAGGTTTCTGCCGCAAAGAAGGCTGCAACCAACAAAAAGTTTGCAGGTTATCTCTTCGCTTATTTCGAGGGAAGTGGCAACCAGCAGGAACATCTGCGTTTTGCCATCAGTGAGGATGCCAAGAACTGGTATGCGCTCAATGACAACCAGCCTGTCATCGCCAGCGATTCTATCAGTACCAGTGGCGGTATTCGCGACCCTCATATCCTTCGTGGTGAAGATGGCTGCTATTACATCGTGGCTACAGATATGAACACCGTGAAGAATGGATGGAAGGATAATCCTGGCATCGTATTGATGAAGTCTAAGGACTTGGTGAATTGGACGCACTCTAAAATCGTGTTGAAGGAAGACTACAAGGAGCATTTCAGCGATGCCTATTGGGTATGGGCTCCACAGACCATCTATGATAAGAAGGCCAAGAAGTATATGATCTATTTCACCCTTCAGCGTACGGGCGATGGCAGAAAGAGTCTCGTTACCTATTATGCTTATGCCAACAAGGACTTTACGGGTTTCGAGAGTGAGCCAAAGGTGCTCTTCAATGCCAAGTATGGTTGCATCGATAACGACATCATCGAGCGCAACGGCGTTTACCACATGTTCTATAAAGGAAACATCAAGAATGCCGAAGGCAAGGAAATCCAGAATGGAATCCAGCAGGCTACTGCCAAGAATCTGAAGGGACCTTGGAAGGAGGACTTCAAGTTTATCGATGCTTACGCAGATAGCAAGACCGGTGTGGAAGGTTCCGGTGTATTCAAACTTAATGACAAGAATGAGTATGTGCTGATGTACGACCTTTATGGTTCAGGCCGTTATGAGTATCAGACTTCCAAGGATCTGAATACTTTCTCTACCAAGCCCGAGTCTTTCCGCAAGGATTTCTTCCCTCGTCATGGAACGGTTTGTTCTGTAACCAAGGACGAGATGGAGAGATTGCAGCAGAAGTGGGGCTATGTGTTGAAGCACGACTTCGTGGCAACTGGCAATCCGCTCTTCTCTCATATCCATACTGCCGACCCTGCCGTTTTGGTAGATAAGGACACCTTGTGGCTTTTCGCTGGTCATGATGCCAAGGGTAATCATCCAAGATACGAGATGCACGACTGGAAGATTTTCTCTACCACCGATATGAAACATTGGACCCAGTATCCAACTCCGCTGATGGTTTCTGATTTCAAATGGGCGAAGAGTAAGCAGGCTTATGCTGGTCATGTGGTGGAAAGAAACGGTAAGTACTATTGGTACGTTTCTACCAACTGGTGTGGCATCGGTGTGGCTGTGAGCGATAAGATAACGGGTCCTTACAAAGATGCGTTAGGCAAACCGATGCTCACCAACAAGGATTGCTTTGATTCCAAGCACAGTTGGGCTTGCATCGACCCAGCCATCTTCATCGACGATGACAATACACCTTATATTATATGGGGTAACGGACAGTGCTACATCGCCAAACTGAAGGATAATATGGTGGAGATTGATGGCGAAATCAAACGCATCGACGTAGGAACCGAGTTCCCATTCACCGAGGCTCCTTGGATTCACAAATACAATGGCAAATATTATCTGAGCTATGCTTCGGGCTGGCCAGAGAAGATAGCCTACGCCATGGCGGATAACATCATGGGACCTTGGACTGCCAAGGGCATCATCAGTGAGATTGCCGGCAACAGTAATACCACTCATCCTGCCATCGTCAACTATAACGACCAGTGGCTCTTCTTCTCTCATAATGGTGCCTTGCATGATGGTGGAAGCTACAAGCGCAGTGTCATCATCGAACCGATGGCTTACAATGCTGATGGAACCATTCGTCCTATCGCTCCTACTACCAAGGGGGCCAGCGGATTGGGCAACCCAATCTTGCCAGGTTTTCATGCCGACCCGGAAATCCTGTATTCCAACAAGACGGGTAAGTACTACATCTATTCTACCACCGATGGTAAACCGGGATGGGGTGGATACAAGTACTATGTATATTCTTCTGCCGACCTGAAGGAGTGGAAGAATGAAGGCGTGGCACTGGATGCGAAGAGCGACCAGATTGCCTGGGCGAATGGCAATCTCTGGGCACCAGCTGCCATCGAGGTGAAACAGAAGAACGGCAGCTACAAGTACTATCTCTATTTCAGTGCCAACCCTAATGACAACGGCAGAAAGCAGATGGGCGTAGCGGTTTCTGATTCTCCTACAGGTCCTTTTGTGGATTTAGGTCAGCCTCTCTTGGCAAAGAACCATCCGGGTTGCAATGGACAACTCATCGATGTGGATGTTTTCATGGATCCTGTTTCCAAGAAGCCTTACCTCTATTGGGGCAACGGTTTTATGGCAGGTGCAGAATTGGAGCCAAACATGACTAAGATTAAGGATGAAACCGTGACCGTGATGACTCCAAAGGGCGGAAGCCTGCGAGACTATGCTTATCGCGAGGCTCCGTATGTGTTCTATCGCAACGGACTCTACTACTTCATGTGGTCGGTGGATGATACGGGTGCAGCCAACTATCATGTGGCTTACGGAACATCCAAGTCTCCGCTCGGTCCTATCGAGGTAGCGAAGGATCCTATCGTTCTGATTCAGGACCCTCAGCATGAGATTTACGGCACAGCCCATAACTCAGTAATCCAGAAGCCAGGCACAGATGAGTGGTATATTGTCTATCATCGCATCAACAAGGATTATATCCATTTCCAGCCAGGTGTTCACCGTGAGGTTTGCATCGACAAGTTGGAATTCAATGCAGATGGTACTATCAAGCGAGTTGTGCCTACACATGGAGGAATCCAATAAAAACATATAAACAGAATTTCATACAATTCCTTTCTTACAATCCCTTGCAGAAATCCTAATAGGAAATCCTGCAGGGGATTGTTTTTTGCCATATATTCGGCAGAATTGTATATTTAGGTAAAAAAATGACCAGAAAATTGGGTGGTTTGAAAGGAAAAATGTATTCTTGCGAATGAAAAGAGGATGTGTCAAAGTCCATGACACATCCTCTTTTCTCATTTTTCATTTCTCATTTCACATTTGTCATTACTAATTTAAGCTTCCATGAACTTCTTGGCAGCTCTGAGCTGGTGTCTCATCACGCTCAGGAATTCCTGACTCTCCTGGAGAATGTTGAGATAAACCAATGAAATCTGCATCAAGCTATTATCCTTCATGTTCTGCAGGCGGTCGATGTGTTTCTTGCGAAGCACTGAAAGTTCATCCTTGCAGGCATCAGCCTCGGCCAGAATCTCACGATAGTTCTCATATCGGTTGGTCTCAATCTGTTCGCAACTCATCTTCATCAGGTCATTGATCTTCTGACGTACAGGAGCAAACTCGTTGATGTATTCTGCTGGCAATGGATTGAAGTTGTTGTCCACATGTTCCTTCACCGGGTCGAGCATACGGCGGAGAGAGTAGATGAACTGCTGGTTGCTGTTGGCGCCCAGATGGAACCAGGTGTTGCGCTCGATGGCAATCTCCATAGGAGAGCGTTTCAGACCGAGCATCTCCTGACGGCGGAATTTCTTCAGCATGTCTTGCTCTTTCTTCAGTTCCTTGTTGGCATGGCGAAGATCACGGGTGCTCTCGCTGGCAAGACCATCTACGATGAGATTGAACTCATTCAGGGCGAAATGGCAAACGAAGCTCTGGGTGCGAGATACCTGGCGACGAAGCAAATCCCATACAATCTCTGGGTCGTGGGAGCGCATCATCAGCTGGAAGGTGGTGCTCTTACTTTCCTGCTTAGCCTTCTTGTTGTACTTGATATTGCTGCGGATGAGCAAGAAGATAACCAGAGCCATGAAAGCACTCTGAACGAGGATGCCACCGAAATGCATGGTAAGACAAACGATGGCGCAGGCTGCGAAAGCAACACCGGCTGTGATAAACCATCCACCGATAACACTCAATACACCAGTAACACGGAATACGGCACTCTCACGGCTCCAGGCTCTATCGGCAAGTGAAGAACCCATTGCCACCATGAAGGTAACGTAAGTGGTAGAAAGAGGCAACTTGAGGTTGGTACCGATGGTGATGAGCATAGAAGCAAGTACCAGGTTGACTGCAGCACGAACAACATCGAAAGCAGCACTCTCTTCGAGTTCTACGGCATTCTTATCAAAACGAGAATTGATCCATTTTTTCAAGGAATTTGGCAGAAACTTGTTGAGCCAAGAATCTGTAGCCTGACAGTTGCGAACGATGACACGGGCAACAGAAGAACTGCCAAACATCTCATCGCCTTCATCCTGACGGCTCAAATCTACAGAAGTCTTGATCACATTCTGTGCCTTCTTAGAGGTTGCCATTGCAACAATCATCACGAAACCGGCAGCGAGAAGATAGACAGGAGTGGTCTTGGAACTCTCCATCAATGAGGTCATCATAAAGCTGTCAGGTGCAGCACCGTTGGCATTTGCCATATAGTCATTGTAAGAAGAAAGACCAGCCAGAGGCACACCGATGAAGTTGACAAGGTCGTTACCAGCGAATGCCATAGCCAGGGCAAAGGTACCCATCAGTACGGTGAACTTGAAGATATTGACGCGGCAGAGGTGGAGGAATTCCATCACGATGGCAGAAACCACGAAGGTAATGACGAGTAGCAACCCGATGTTCTGGTCGATAAAGTCGCGCCACTCACTTGGCAGATAAGGACTCTTGCCAAGACCCTTCATGAAGATGAAGTAGGAGAGGGCAGTGAAGGCGATTCCACCAAAGATAGCGATGGAATAGCGGGAATGCTTTCTGTAATTGAACGTGAAGACGATACGGGAAATCCACATCACGAGCGCACCGAAAACAAAGGCGATGATGACAGATGAGAAGATACCCATGATTACCTCCAAAGCCTTGTTGCTGTTGAGCAATACACCATAGTTGAGGCTATCGTCACCGATCATCTTGAGGGTGGCAAGGATGAAAGCACCTCCTAACAGCTCGAATACCAATGACACGGTAGTAGAGGTAGGCATACCTAAGGTGTTGAACACATCCAGTATGATGACATCAGTTACCATGACGGCAAGGAAGAGCGT
>UMCM01006208.1_pt1 | contig 39633 bp, 28 predicted proteins | sample 1964231 | NCBI WGS metagenome assembly UMCM01 (sample SAMEA4835968, study PRJEB28245) | human gut metagenome | biome: gut microbiome; material: fecal sample | place: Denmark | collected 2008
CGCATGAGCTACATGGTCCTGCCGCCGGCTCTGCTGAAACGGTATCAGGAGCGGGGGCGTTTTTATAACCAGACGGCGTCCAAGGCAGAACAGATTGCCCTCTGCCAGTTTATCCGGGACGGACATCTGGAAAGCCAGATCCGAAAGTCCAAGAAATTGTACGCGGCAAAGGCAAAGTGTCTGTGTGATGCGGTGCGGCGCATTTTTGGAGAAAAAGCGCGAACGCATCTGGGCGATGCTGGTTTTCTGGTTCTCATGGAGCTTGACAGCCCGCTTACATCGGCGGAAATTGCCGGGCGTGCGGCACAGGCAGGCGTCGCCGTCCGCCCGGTGGAGTCGGTCGGGAGTCTTTTGGAAAAACAGGAGCATCATTTTCAAGAGGGATATCCGAAGCTCCTGTTGTCCTGTGCCTCGATGGGGGCAGAGCGGTATGAGGAGGCGCTGGAGGTGCTGAAAGAGGTAGTGTATAAGAAAGAAAAATAGAAGATAGATATAGAAATCAAAATGTCCGCATAAACCACAGCCAGTACCCGGAACCATCCGGGCAGTTGTGGGTATGCGGACATTTTATGCGATATTCTTACCCGTTTTTCTCCTCATGCGGCAGCCGGTTCCGGAGCAGCCGCTTTTTTAATTCACTCCAGTGAAATGGAATTAGCGGGTAAATATAACTTTTTCCGGCGATTGTCCGGTTAAAGACAAGGCAGCCGACGGCAATGAGTGTTCCTGCGATGAAGCCCCAGAGATTGAGGAAAAAGGTCAGAATCAGGAGCAGGACGCGCATGAATTTGAGTGCGTAGCCGAGTTCGAAGCTCGTCATCGAGTAGTTGGCGATCGTGACGAACGCCATATAAAGCATCGTCTCGCTGTTGAACCAGCCGGATTTGACCGAGTATTCTCCAAGCACGATACCGGCGATGACACTGAGCGGTGTCGTCAGCATGCTGGGGGTGTTGACTGCCGCGAGCCGCAGACCATCGATGGCAAATTCCAGGATCAGAAGCTGATAGATCAGCGCCACATGGATCTCGTCGGTGACACGGATAAAAGCGAGCCATTCCGGGATCCAGCCGGGATTCTGCATAAAAAGCAGCCACAGCGGTGTCAGAAATAAGGTCAGGAAAAAGATGACCGTCCGCGACAGGCGCAGATAGGTGCCGGTCAGCGGTGGAAAATAGTAGTCGTCGGCTTCCTCGATGATATCGAAAACAGAGGATGGCAGAATCATTGCGGATGGCGAATTGTCCACCAGAATGATGATATTTCCTTCCAGAATCGAGGCAGCGGAGGTATCCGGACGCTCTGAAAAACGAAATTTTGGGAACGGATTGAACCATTTGTGCGGATAAATACATTCGGCAAGGCTTTCCTGGTTCATCGATAGGGCATCGACATGCACTTTTTGAATCCGGGTGCGGATGCGGTTTAAAAGTTCGGTGTCCACCCGGTTTTCCATGTAGCAGATGGCGATATCGGTGTGCGAACTTTCCCCAATATTCATGATTTCCATCCGCAGCTTCGGATCGCGGATGCGCCGCCGGATCAGAGCCGTATTGAACACAAGCGTTTCGACAAAACCATCGCGCGAGCCGCGCAATACCTTATCCTTTTCAGGTTCGCTGACTCCGCGGGCGGGATAGGTGCGGCAGTCTATCGTGAGTGCCTGTGCATACCCGTCGATCAGAAGAAAAGGAACACCGGAGAGAAGCTGGATAATCAGCGCGTCCGAATCCGTTTCCAGCCCGATTTCTCCGTAGGCGAGGTAGAGGGCGGCAAAATCGTTTGCATTGTCAGGCATCTGGGCGGTTTCAATGCTGCTCATCGCCTGCAGCACTTTTAAAAGCGTATCGTCCTTGGTAAAACCATCAATACAATAGAGGCAGGCATCGCGCCCGCCGATCATCAGGTTCCGATCTACGACATCAAAACTGATGTCCGGTCGGAGCTTTTTTTGAAAAAAAGTCCGGTTATTTTCAATGGATGAAGAAATCTGCATCGTGTAAATCTCCTATCAGAGAAGCCAATATCAGTGACCGCGAAGGGACTGGAATGGGACAAAATGTTTACAGATGGAGTATGTGCGAAAAGGATAAAAATATACGAAATGAAGCAAACAGAAAAAAATTCTCAAAATATGTTTTTTTAAAATTCATGGCAAGCGAGGCAATATCAGGGAAAAAGGCGGAAAAAATCGCTGCAAAATGAGACTTAACATGTGATGAATGGAAAAAGAAATTTGCATGTTAGTTTTAGCAGTTAAAGAACTAATGCTTTATTGAGAATAAAATTCAATTAAAAATAGATAAAAATTCTCATTTTTAAATAGATTTAAATAATTGACAGATTTTATTAGATTAGTTTATACTAACCTCCTCGGCCGCCTGAGTTAGGGATGCCTAATCCGGTGCGGAGAGTAAGATATTACAAAAGATTATATGGAGGAATATGTATGAAAGGTAAGGGAAGATCCCGGCAGGCAATTCTGGCAGCGGTGACCGTGTTAGCGGCGGCGCAGGCAGGTACTGCTTATGCTTCAACCGGACCGGCATCGGAGTCCGGAGTACAGACCGGCGCCTGGATTCAGGAAGGACAGGACTGGAAATATCAGGGAACGGACGGAACGCTTAAGACTGGATGGGTCAAGACCGAGAGCGGCTGGTATTATCTGGATCCGCAGACCGGACGGATGATGACTGGATGGATCACCGTCGATGGACGCCGGTACTATATGAACACAACTGCCGATGGCGTGGAAGGACAGATGCGCCGCGGCTGGTGGAAGGACAATGCAGGAAAATGGTATTTCTTCAGCACTGCATCCGATGGAACGGAAGGTATGACCGTGACCGGATGGCAGTGGATTGATGGAAAATGCTATTATTTTGATAACTTGAGCGCAGAAAACTATGGTCAGATGCACACCGAAGGTCGGACGCCGGACGGCTACAGCGTCAATGCGGATGGACAGTGGGTCAATGAAAATGGAGAGGTCCAGACCCGTGCGGATAGAGGTTACGCGAGCAGCCCGGCAGCAGACGGCAACGGAAGCAGCGTATCAGGAGGCGGTTCAGGGAATTCCGGCAGTTCCGGCGGCAGCCATTCGGGGGGCTCTGGAAGCAACAGTAATTCTGGAAATAACAGTAATTCCGGAAATAACGGTAATTCCGGGAATGACGGAAATCAGAATGGCGGAAATGCCGGAGATAACGGAAACACTGAAAATCCAGACAAGCCGCAGATGGTTTCGCTGGTAGATGAGACGAAGACAAAGCTTACCGAAGTAAATTCCCTGGGCTGGTGGCTTCCGATTGCATTTGATGAGGGATACAATGCAGACAATACGGTCGTTAAGGTCGATGGAAAAGATGTAACCAATCTTTTAACTCCGATCACAGATGACGGACGTATGGCAAAACTGGCGCTTCTTGGCACACCGGGCAAAGTAACCGTCAGCAGCAAAGAAGATGGGGCAAAGGAAGAGACGGTGGTTCTGAGCAATGAGAGCCAGGAAGATGCTGTATATGAGGAAAACGACGGCTATCTGCCTGAGAAGATTCTGACGCATGAGTCAGTTGCTTACTGGGACTATTATCTGACCAATTACGATGAAAACGGAAATCCCCGCATTTCTCCGAAAAAGACTACTTATAACTTGAATGAGGAGAAGCAGACTCATCCGAGCTATTCGCCGGATGCGGTTCTTCCAAAAAATGGAAAAGCAGCTGTTACCATTCTGTTTAACTATAATACAGATGAGGAAAAAGAGTGGTTTGACGGCATCCGCAAACTGGAGCTGGTTGAATACGATGAGCAGAAGAACACAATCAATTCAAGCCTCGTATTTGACAGTGAAAAGAATGTGGCGCACGGACAGGGACGCGTTGGACAGCTGACTATCCAGACAGGACAGAGCAATTTCTACAATAATGGACGTTATTATGTGCGGGTTGTATCGTCGGCAGGCGGTTCCGCGCTCGTCCCGATTCATGTCGTCAATGAGACAGTACCGACGCTGGAGCTTAAGGAAACACCGCAGTCCGGTAAGAATCTCCATTTTGCAGTCAGCGATCTGGTATATGCAATTGAGACACCGATCGAGCGTGTGACCCTGGAAGATCCGAACGGAACAGTAAGCGACCTTAAGATGATCGATGACTGGTATCTCTACAGCCAGGATTTATTTGTTCTGTACAATGATAATACAGACCATCTGCCATACAAGGGCAATTACAAGATCACGGTATATGCAAATGGTTTCCGGTCATTCTCCAAGAGCTTCAAGGTGACAACGGGCGCAGAGCCGGTAAAAGAGAAGGAACAGACCAATGGTCAGAAAATGGCGGCATACGGATTCGACGGTATCAGCACCGCATCGACTGGTTCCGGCGGAAGTGGAAGCTCCAGCGGCAGCAGCTCAGGAAGCTCTGCAATCTCTGCAAACCTGATTTTTGATTCAGATCTGCTTGTAAATGCACATCTCCTTGAACAGACCAAGATGGAAAATGATGCGTCCAAGGCAGTGATGGAGTGGTGGTACAATGCGATTCCGGATGCAGTCTTTGATACTGGAGATGATGATTTCTTCAGATGGACAGACTACGTAAATAAGAGCGAGAATCAGAAATACGAAGAGAACAGAATGCTTCCATTTGCAGATTACCGTGAAAATGGAGCACTGGATCCGAACCATCCGGCAACGGCAAAAGAAGTTCTCGAAGATGGTCTGCTCGGCGATATCCAGTACAATGGAAACTTCTCCCGTCAGGATGCACCGGCGATTACAGTTGTACAGAACAAAGAGGGCGAGCCGGTAGTCCTGCAGACAGAGGCTACAGAGTATATCGAGGCGGTTCAGAGTATCGTTGTCAACGGAAACTGGCAGGCACTCAGCAAGGACAAGTATTCCATCGATAAAGAAGCTGGCACCATTACCATAGAGGCGGATGTATTCAAGGCTGGTGAGGAGTATAAGCTGACTGTCGATGCAACGGGATATAAGAGCCAGAGTATCGCATTTACATACGATAAGGTGCTGGAAAACGATTTATCGCTGACCGTTGATTATGCGGATGATAAAGAGGCGTTTGCAGCTGAGAAAAAAGAAGATTCTAATAAGACTTACTATTTTGCAGATGCTGAATTTACCGTTAATGGCAGCAAGGGAGATTTCCTGAAGAACCTGAAATCTGTTACCCTGCTTTCTGACGAGGAAGATGCGGTTGAGAGAAATATCTACACGAAGGGCGTGTCCAGCAGCAACGATGTTTACTATGAAGTATCCGGGGATGGCAAGAAGCTGATTCTCCATCAGGTTCAGCCGGGAACTTATAAACTGACACTTCGTTCGAATTACTACACAGAGGCCCTGAGATGTGAATTTGTGGTTGAGAAGGAAGAGGAAGAAATTAAGGAAGAGATGGCAGCTCCAGAAGTAGTGGAGTTTAGCAAACATAAAGCCAGTTGGTCATTTGATCCGGATTTTGGACGTGCTTCTTTTAAAGCTTCAAAGGGAACGAGTGTAAAAGACTACTTGACTAAGATTACATCCGTGAAAGTTGGAAATAAAGAGTATACGAAAGCAACTTACAGCCTTAGTTCGTATAACCCTACATGGAAGATGACAGATGCAGATGATCCAGATAACAATGTACAGGATTTTGATTGCATCGATTTCACTTTAGACGGTTTCAGCACCGAAGAAAGCACCGATGTAACGATCCAGGCAGAAGGATACGAAGAGCTTACCTTTACAGTTACAAAGGATATGAAGTTAGCGGGTGACGAAGAGAAACTGCTTCCAGCACCGAAGCTGACAGGCAACTCTACGGTTGATGAGGGAGAACCGCTGGTTCTGACTGGTGATGAAGAGTATCTGAAAGCAATTAAGTCTGTAAAAGTAACTGGCAATGATGAGGAGGAAGATGTTGCACTTGAATTTGCAGTAAATGGTACAACATTGATAATTCAGACTGGCACACTGGATAGTGGCTTGAATGAGATTGTGATCGAAGCAAAAGGTTACAAGAATCAGTCGATCACGGTTACAGTTGAGAGCCAGAAAGCAGATACAGAAATTGAGGTTTCCAGTGTTGTAAAAGAGAGTAGTTGGACAGGAGATTATTTACTGATCCGTTTCAATGGAGTTGAGGGGGAAAAGTTAAAAACTTTCTTAAAGGAGATTGATTCGGTTGCAGTAAATGGAACAGAGTATAGCAAGGCATCCGTTTCCTCGTTCCTTGGAAGTGGTGAGTTTGCACCGCATGCAACGGATACATCTTATAGCAATGATAATTATGATTGTTTAAAGGTTTCAGCGTCTGGATTAAGTGAAGAAGAGGATAATGAAATTCTTATCTACACTAAGAATAACGGAACGATTGAGTGCAAACTTGATAAAAACTGGAAATTAATCAAGGAATCCAAAACGCTCATCGCCGACGAAGTCCTCCCAAGCGAGATCGTCACCACCCCAACCGAGGGAGTAACCACACCGGAGCAAACACCGGCAGAGGATACAACCCCGGAAGAGCCGAAGACGAATGACGAAAACAAGGCAGATGTACCGGATGGCGATAAGAAGAACGAGACAGACGATGCGAACAAGGCACCGGAAGTAGACGAGGACAAGAAAGAGGATTCGGACGAGTCCAAGGATACTTCGGATGAGAAGAAAGACGAAACTTCAGATAAAGGCGATGCTGACAAGGATGATTCGAAAGATGAATCCGGCGAAACTGGTGACGATTCCAAGAAGGATGAGACCGGTGACGTAAAAGATGATACTTTTGATAAGGAAGAATCCGACGGAGGTAAAGGCGATGCTTCTGAGAAAGAAGAGTCTGTTTCTGAAGAAGAGTAGTTGTATTTAAAGGAGTAAAAATTGAAACAGAAGTGGTGGATTTTATTAACCCTGCTGCTGTGTGGCTGCGGTGCTTCATCGCAGCCGGATCAAACGGGGGCGGTCCAGAATGACCGTCCTCGTTTATCTGCGTCTACGGAAGAGACGGCAGAAAGTGTGGCAGAAGTAGAAAAAAACGAAAATTTAGAGAAAAATCCCTCAAATTCGAATCAGAATCCGGGAGAAGGGCAGAACTGGACGGTGTTTGCGATGGATACTGTGATGCAGTTTGATGCCTACGGTGGAAGTGCGGCTTTGCAGGAAAAAGTGAAACGGCGGGTGGAAGAGCTGGAAGGGGAGCTTTCGACAACGCAGGAAAACAGCGATATTTTCTATCTAAATCAGGAGAAAACAGCGAAACTTTCCGATGATACGCGTTACCTGATGCAGGAGGCGCTGGCACTGGGAGCGGAAACAGATGGTGCGCTCGATATTTCGATTTACCCGGTTGTGCAAAGCTGGGGATTTACAACGGGAAATTACCGGGTCCCCAGTGAGAGCGAGCGGGAAAGTCTGCTTAAATCGGTCGATTATCGTCTGGTCGGTTTAGAAGCAGATACGGCATCGATCGAGCCAGGAATGATGGTGGATCTAGGCGGTGTCGGAAAGGGATTTACCGGGGATGAGGTGGTAAAAACCATGAAGGGGGACGGCGTGACGAGCGCACTGTTCAGTCTTGGAGGCAATATCCAGACGATCGGAACAAAACCGGATGGCGAGAAATGGTATGTCGGCATCAAGGATCCGGAGAGCGACGGCTATCTGGGCGGAGTCAGGGTGCAGGATGAGGCGGTCATTACCTCCGGCGGCTATGAGCGCTATTTCACGGATGATGACGGAACAATTTACTGGCATATCATGGATCCGTCCACTGGGGCGCCGGCGCATAGCGGGCTGATTTCTGTGACAATCATCGGACCATGCGGACTGCGCTGCGATGGGCTTTCGACCGCCCTGTTTGTCATGGGACGGGAAAAGGCAGCGGCACACTGGGCGGCGCATCAGGACTATGAGGCAGTCCTGGTTGACGAGAGCGGCACGATCTGGCTGACGCCGGGCTTAAAAGACCGATTTATTCCGGTGGATCAGGGGGAGACGCGGGAAATTCGGATATTGTGATTCTGAAACAGATCTAGTATAATGAGCAGCGAAAAGTGCATGCGAGTCAGATTTATAATTTATAACGAAGAGGTCGAAAATACCGTGAATGATAGATTGAAAAAGAAGCTTCTTTGCTTTGAGTGCGCTCTCTCCACATTGGAAGGATACGAGGGATGGATGATAGGCACAACTACACTTCATCTGGACTGGCAGCCCAAACAGGGGGAGAATGAGTTTTGCCATACCAAATTAACTCCAGAAATCATCAAAAAAGGCCGCTCGGCAATCCGGGTCCGCATAGCGGCAGCGGAGGAGGAAAAGGAACGGGAAAATGAGGAGATGGAAGTGCTGCTGGTAAAACCGCGCCAGAGCGTCCTTGTCCCGGAAAAAGAGAAAATGACGCTCATGAAAGCAATTACGGAACTGGGAAGTGAGGATGATGATACGCTGGCATTTAGCCGCAGCCAGATGGAAGAATATCTCCGGGAGGCGGCAGATACCAATCCGATCCATCAGGGAGAAGCGGCAGTTCTGCCGGGGTTTCTTGTTATGAATGCCTGCCTGCTTCGTCTGTGGAAGAAGGGCTGGATGAAGGGACAGACCGCTCTGGAAGTACGTTTTCTTGCCCCACTTCGTCCTGATGAGGAGGTATATCTGTCGGATTCGGGGCAGGAGGGAAGAAACGCGGTGTATCTGAGAACGAAGCAAGAGGGAAAGGAAATTCTTTCGATTACAGAAAAATAGGGATGCCGATGATAAAGTGGGTGCAGAGGAGCTATGGATGCATATGTAAACCATTTATAAAAACAAGGTTGACAATCCTCTGAAATTCCGATATACTCTTTTCTAGCAAGGATTCTCTGTGTGTGATTCATAGGAAAATGCATTACACGGCTTAGAATTTTATCACTGAGGAGGTATATATAATGAGTTCAGAGACAAGTGCAGTGAACGTACACGGCGCATGGAGCGCGAAGCGGCTTACACTTTTGGCGATGATGCTGGCTCTTATCAGTGTGTCTTCGTATATTGCGATTCCGCTTCCGTTTTCGGATGCAAAGATCACAGCGCAGACGATGATTGTCAACCTGATCGGTCTGCTGATTGCACCACAGGATACCATTTTAGTTATGGCGAGCTGGCTGCTGTTAGGCTTATGCGGCGTGCCGGTATTCAGCGGCGGAAGCGCAGGACCGGGAAAACTGCTTGGACCGAGCGGCGGTTACTATATCGGATTTCTGGTTGTTGCGTTCCTGATTTCCCTGTTCTGCCGGAAATGGAAAAATGTTGCATTCCAGACAGCGTTCCTGATTGTAGTTGGTATTCCGGTGATTTACGCATTCGGTGCAGGCTGGATGAAACACGTGACCGGACAGCCGTGGGGTGCAGTTATCGTGCAGTCGATAATTCCGTTTATTCCGCTGGACATCGTTAAGTGTGTGGCAGCGGTAGCACTTGGAAAGGCGCTGAAGCGGACGGGCTTATTTGGAAATTAGATAGAAAATAAAGATGGGATGTGGTAGTGAACAGAATCAGCCTTTTAGTGCAGAAATGCAGCTAGGAGGCATGAGGAGTCCGTTGCCGCATCCCTTTAATTTTAATTAGGACTAGAAGAAAAACAGGAGAAAAGTATGAATCACGTATATATTCTGGGCGGTTTGCGCAGTTACATCGGGGTGAAAGATGGAATGTACCGTCATATCCCGGCGGAAAAGCTGGGGGCGGAGGTGCTGCGGGAGGTGGTTTCGCGATTTGAGCTTCCAACCGATGCGATCGACTATATAATAGGAGGAAATGCGGTCGGGGGAGGCGGCAATATCACGCGTCTGGCGGCACTTTCGGCAGGGTTTCCAGAGCGGATTCCGGCGGTTACTTTGGATCTGCAGTGCGGGTCGGCGCTGGAGGCGATCAGCGCGGCAGCAGCCAAGATTGAGAGCGGGATGGCGGATCTGGTCATTGCCGGGGGAATGGAGAGTTCTTCGGTACAGCCGTACCGCATGATGTCCCCGAACCATCCGGAGTATGACGGTGGAAAGGTGTATACGGTTGCACAGTTTGTGCCGGGAAAGCGCGGCGAGCAGGTTATGTTAGAGGGCGCGGAGGAGACTGCGATCCGGGAAAATGTCTCTAAGGAAGAGATGGACACCTGGGTGCTCCGGAGCCATAAGAGGGCGGCGCAGGCGCGCAAAGAGGGAATATTGGAGGATATAACGGTTTCCATCGACGGCAGCAGCCGGGATGAGGGAATCCGTCCGACAATGAGCCAGCGTCTGATCGACCGCCTGCCGTATCTGCTTCCAAATGGCACGAAAATCACGGCGGCAAATGCGTGCCTGATGCACGATGGTGCGGCATTTGTGGTACTTTGTTCGGAACGGTTTTTGCGGGAACAGGGACGGAAAGCAGAATGCCGTTTCCGGTTTGGTACAGCGATCGGGGATGATCCGATGATGAGCCCAAAATCAGCCGTCAGCGCTGCTAAGGCGATACTTGCAAAAACGGGGCATTCTTATCAGGAGATCGATGCTTTTGAGGTCAATGAAGCGTTTGCCGTTATTGATGTTCTATTTGAACGTGCATTTCCGGGAATTGAAGACCGTTATAATATCTGGGGCGGGGCACTTGCCTATGGGCATCCATATGGAGTCTCCGGCGCAATGATTCTGCTGCATCTGATGAAAGCACTGGAATATAAAAATGGGCATTTGGGAATGTGCTGCGTGGCAGCCGCCGGAGGGATCGGAAGCAGTATTCTGGTGGAGAAAGTAATGAAGTAGATGAAGACAGTGCTTGAATGATATAAAAAGTAAATGTGGTAAATTTAAAAGCTCAAATTGGTAAAAAGTTCTATATAAAAATAAGTAAAAGACAGGAATTAATCATGAAAGAAATACAGACACAACGTATAAATACATATCTGGATGCGCTCCGGGCATACCCGCCAGAGTGGGAAGCCCTGATCACGGAGAAAGAGCGCTATACGTTCGGGGAGCTCATCGAGGCGGCAGAACGTGTAAGGAAACATCCGAAAGAGATAGAAGAAAAACAGGGAAAACGTCACATCCACTGGATCCAGGAACCGACGATCGCGCATCAGCTTATTCAGTTTCTGGCATATGGAGACGGAAATGCGGTTCCGGTGATTGCACCGTCCGATGTAAAAATTTCCGATGAATTGCGTGACGTGACACCTCCGGAAGGGGCATATATGGGTGTGATGACGTCGGGAACCTCCGGTCGTCAGAAAGTATTGTTCCGCTCCTTTGAAAGCTGGCACGATTTTTTTAAGCTTCAGAATAAAATTTTCAAAATGGGAGAGGGAAGCATTACGTTTATGCAGGGGAGCCTGGCGTTTACGGGCAACCTGAACCTTTATATGGCGCAGCTTGCGTCCGGCGGAAGCGTCGTTGCGGCGGATTCCTTTGATCCGCGCCTCTGGAAGCGGATGATCGAGGCAGAACAGGCGACCAGCGTCTATCTGATTCCGGTCAAGCTGCGGGCGCTGCGGCGTATCTATGAGCGGGAACAGGCGGTCAATTACCGGATTATTTCTTTTGTCAGCGGCTCCCAGAGTATGGGCGGTGCGGAGGCAGTGCAGTTTAAAAAGGCATTTCCCGAAGCGGAGATTACATTGTATTATGGCGCCAGCGAGCTGAACTATATTACCTATATCCGTGGAAGTGAGATGAAAGAAGATACGACGCTGGTTGGCCGTGCATTTCCAGAGGTGGATGTCTGGATTGAAAACGACCATTTCCATGTAAAAACGCGGTATGGAATTCTTGGAATTGGAAATGACGCGGTGATTGGGGACTGCGGTCACACAGATGCAGAGGGACTCTTCTATTTTGATGGGAGGGATGATGATATCTGCAACATAAATGGGAGAAAAGTGTCATCCCTCCGGATCGAAGAGGCGGTGCGGACATTTCCGGGAGTGGCAGAGACGGCAGTGAAGGCAGTCCATGAGCATGGGCGCGATTATCTGAAAGTGTGGATTGTGTGGGAGAAAGAAGCTGAAAGGGAAGAAATTGCCGGAAGTGACAGCGGAAAATGTGGTTGTACCAATATGGCAATTCGGGAATTTTTGGCAGAAAGACTGGCAGATTATGAGATCCCGCGCAAATTTGTCTTTCTAAAGGAGTTTCCAAAGACTGAAAGCGGAAAGATTCGTAAAAAAGAACTGTGAAAATTGCTTTTTCTTATCAAAAAAGAAAATGGTTTATTGTGCAAAATGACAAAAGGAAGACATAGGGGCAGCTTATGGAGATGCACTGATGGCAGCGATTGGAGTCGGATTCTACCAAGGTTTTTCAGATTTGCGCCAAGTAATCCAAAAGAAATGTATTTATAAGTCGGATTTAGGACAATAAGCGGGAATCCTCGGCAATTCAATTACCGAGATGAAAGCGCAGGAGTGTGCATATCTGCACAATGCAAATAGTATAATAATTCTCATCCTTTGGAAAGGCTTTTTGACTGTAATCATTGATATTACAATTGAAAAGCTTTTTCATTTATAGGTTCCCGATAATGTGTAAAAATGAAATTCAATCAACCGGGCAGAATATATGTTCGAAATTCTGCACTTTCCTTGCAATGAAAACTGTGCTATGGTATACTGAAAAGAAGATTTGGAGGCATTTTGAAGCGTTCTTTTTTTAGTTTTAACCAGATCTTGAACCAGTGAGAAAAGAAAGGAATTTACCGTGATTTCGTATGTAAAAGGCATCCTGGCGGAGAAAGCAAAGGACCGTATCGTGGTCGAGTCCGGCATGATGGGGATCGGGATTTTTGTCCCGATGTCGGTGCTGGAAGTTTTACCGCCGCTCGGGGAAGAGGTAAAGATATATACGCACCTGCAGGTGCGGGAGGATGATATGAGCCTGTACGGCTTTTTAAGCCGTTCGGATCTGGAGATGTTCCGCCAGCTTCTGGGGGTCAACGGCATTGGTCCGAAGGGGGCACTTGGCATCTTGTCGGCGCTGCGTCCGGAGGATCTGCGTCTTGCGGTTATGACTGGGGATGCGAAGGCGATCTCCCGTGCACCGGGCGTTGGGGCAAAGACGGCACAGCGGATCATTCTCGATTTGAAGGATAAAGTACAGGCAGAGGATCTGCTGACACCGCTGTTAGATGGCAGTGCGGCGGTTTCGCCGGCTGCGGGAAATGGGCTTTCAGGCAATGCGGCGAAGGAAGCCGTGGAGGCGCTGGTGGCGCTGGGATATACGAATGCCGAGGCGGTGAAGGCGGTCAAGAGCGCCAATGTGACGGAAGAGATGGATTCCGAGGCGGTATTGAAGGCATCGCTGAAATATCTGGCGTTTTTGTAAAACAACCTATGTGTCGGACATTCGAAATTGCAGGATCATAAAAAATAGTGGTGCTTGTGCGTCAGATGAAAATTTGGAATGTGTGGCAGATATGAGAAAATGGAACTGTCATGGCTTAATTGAATGAGAGAGAAAAACAGGAAAGACAGGAAACAAGTATGAGCAGAAGGACGATTACAACCGAGGTGACGGAGGAGGATAAGCGGATTGAGGGAAGTCTCCGCCCGCAGACCTTAGACGAATATATCGGTCAGGAGCGGATCAAATCGACGTTAAAGGTATTTATCCATGCGGCGAAATCCCGCGGCGAGGCGCTTGACCATGTTCTTTTCTATGGACCGCCGGGACTGGGAAAGACGACACTTAGCGGCATTATCGCCAATGAGATGGGAACCCGTATGAAGGTTACTTCCGGTCCGGCAATCGAGAAACCAGGGGAGATTGCGGCGATTCTCAACGGGCTCCAGGAGGGAGACGTCCTCTTTGTGGATGAGATTCACCGTTTAAACCGCCAGGTGGAAGAGGTGCTTTATCCGGCGATGGAGGACTATGCGATCGATATCATGTTGGGAAAAGATTCGACGGCGCGCTCGATTCGTCTGGATCTGCCGAAATTTACGCTGGTAGGCGCGACGACACGCGCGGGACTTCTGACGGCGCCGCTGCGCGACCGCTTCGGCATCGTGCAGAAGATGGATTTTTATACGCCTGAAGAGCTGCAGACGATTGTCCTGCGGACGGCGGGAGTTCTGAATGTGGAGATTGATAAGACGGGCGCCTATGAGATTGCGAGACGTTCGAGAGGAACGCCGCGTCTGGCAAACCGTCTGTTAAAACGTGTGAGGGACTTTGCACAGGTCAAGTACAACGGCGTGATTACGAAAGAAGTCGCGGATTTTGCACTGGATATCCTTGATGTGGACAAGCTGGGACTTGACAACAACGACCGTGCGATCTTACATATGATTATCGACAAGTTTTCCGGCGGTCCGGTCGGACTGGAGACGCTGGCGGCAGCGCTGGGCGAGGATGCTGGGACACTGGAAGATGTGTATGAACCGTATCTTCTGATGAACGGTCTGCTCAACCGGACTCCGCGCGGGCGGATGGCGACCGAAGCAGCGTATCGGCATCTCGGGTATGCCTGGAATCAAGAAAAAAACGGTATTTCTGAGATTTGATATTTGATTGATTTGAAGGTGGTATTTCTGTGTGGGTGACGTGACAACGTCGAACCATATTTATTATAGATAGAAAGAAGAGAATGCGATGGCAAAACAGTATATAGATGTATTAATTGATGGAAAAGTGTATAGCCTGGGCGGCAGTGAGACGGAAGGATATGTACAGCAGATTGCCACGTATCTGAATGGGAAGATTTTCCAGCTCAAGGCGCAGCCGGGATTTTTGAAAATGCCGGAAGACTACCAGAGTATTATGACTTATCTGAATCTGGCGGATGATTATTTTAAAGAAAAAGAGAGTGCGAAGGCACTTGCATCCGACAAAGAGAGCATGGAAAAAGAGACATACCGTCTGAAACATGAGATGGTCAGCACCCAGATGAAACTCGAGAGTCTCCGCAATGAGCGCACCGTCAGCGAGGAAGAACTGGAGACGGCAAAGAAGGCGGCAAAAGAGGCAGCTGAGCAGGCAGAAGCTGCTAAAAATGAGGTACAGGCACAGATCGAGCGTGTGAAAAAAGAAGCGCAGGAGCAGATCGAGGCTGTGAAGAAAACAGCACAGGAACAGGTTGAGTCTGCAAGAAAAGAAGCGCAGGGGCAGATCGAGGCTGTGAAGAAAACAGCACAGGAACAGGTTGAGTCTGCAAGAAAAGAAGCGCAGGGACAGATCGAGGCTGTGAAGAAAACAGCACAGGAACAGGTTGAGTCTGCAAGAAAAGAAGCGCAGGAGCAGATTGAACGTGCGAAGAGAGAGGTACAGGATCGCGTGGAATCCGCGGAAAAAGCAGCACAGGATCGCGCTGCCAGGGCGGAGCAGACAGCCCGGGAGCAGGCAGAAGCTGCAAAAAAAGAGGCATTGGAACAGATTGCGGATGCAAAGAAGGAAGCAAATGATTTCCGTGGAGAAGCAGAGGTTTGGAAGCAGGAGGCAGAAGATCAGCGTCTGGCGGTCGAGTCATCCCAGAGTGAAATCGCTTCTTTGCAGGACAAGCTGGAGATTCTCAAACAACAGCTTGAAGAAGCAAGACAGGCGGCGACAGCTGTGCAGACGGAAAAATCGCAGCTGGAAGCACGTCTGATGCAGACGGAACAGGAAAAACAAAGTGTAAAAGAGCAGCTGAGCCAGCTGGAGCAGGAAAAACAGACGATAAAGAAAGATCTGGAAGAAAGCCTCCAGGAGGCAGGGGCAGCACGTGAGGAACTGGCAGCTGTCCGTCAGGCACAGGTGGAGGCATATATGAAGCGGAAGCCATTTCCCAAGAGACAGGGAACGGTGGAACTGAAAGATGCAATTCTGCGGTTATAGTGGGTGAAATGATATGAAAAAAAAGGTGGAAATTCTGGCACCGGCGGGTTCCTTCGATAGCATGAAAGCGGCGGTGGCAGCGGGGGCGGACGCAGTCTATATGGGCGGCAGCCGTTTCGGAGCCAGGGCATATGCGGAAAATCCGGATGAAACGGGGATGCTGGAAGCGATCAACTACGTGCATCTTCATGGGCGCCAGCTTTATATGACGGTCAATACGCTGGTAAAGGAAGACGAGATGGATGACTTATACGACTATCTGCTTCCGTATTACCAGGCGGGACTGGATGCCGTGATTGTGCAGGACATGGGGGTATTTTCTTATATCCGGGAGCATTTTCCGGATTTGCCGGTTCATGCGAGCACACAGATGACGATTACAGGACCGGAGGGCGCGGCGCTTATGACGAGAATGGGCGCGGTCCGCATCGTTACAGCGCGTGAACTTTCATTGGAAGAGATACGCCGCATTTATCAGGAGACGGGCGTGGAGATAGAGAGCTTTGTTCACGGGGCTCTCTGTTACTGTTATTCGGGACAATGCCTGTTCAGCAGCCTGATCGGCGGCAGAAGCGGCAACCGGGGACGATGCGCTCAGACCTGCCGGCTTCCGTTTGATGTCCTTCGGCGGCTGGATGAGAACAACCCTAATGAAAACAAAAAACAAAAGAAAGAAAATGGCGTGTTAAATCCGGGCGATTCCAAGTATGTGCTCAGTCTCAAGGATCTTTGTACGCTGGATATTTTGCCGGATATTCTGGAAGCAGGCGTTTATTCCTTGAAAATCGAGGGGCGCATGAAGAGTCCGCGCTATACGGCAGGCGTGGTGCGCCTGTACCGGAAATATGTAGATTTATATTTAAAGAATGGCAGAAAAGGTTACCGGGTTGACCCGAAAGACCGGAAGGAGCTGCTGGATCTGTTTGACCGCGGCGGTCAGACGTTAGGCTATTATACCGAGCACAATGGACGCGATATGGTGGTCTGCCATGAGAAACCGGCATTCCGCCAGGAAAACCGGGAACTTTACCAGTATCTGGACAAAACGTATGTGGAAGCAGAGGTGAAAGAACCAGTTCAGGGGTTTGCGCGTGTCTGTGAAGGCGAACCGCTGCAGCTGACGCTTCAATACGAAGATCCGCTGACGGGAGAAAGCCGGATGGCAGGCGGAATCGGAGCAGTTGTCCAGACGGCAGTGAAACAGCCGATGAGCAAGGAACGGATTGAGAAACAGCTCGGAAAAACGGGAAATACGCCGTATTATTTTGAAAATCTGGAAGTGGAGACAGGCGGCAGCCCCTTTGTGCCGGTGCAGGAGTTAAATGAACTCCGCCGCTCTGCGTTTGAGCAGCTTACCGAGGAGATACTGCGTCCATACCGCCGGGAGATACCGGAAAATAGGGCGTGCGGGACAGGAAAAGGATGGCAAAATCCGGAAGAAAAGAATCTGGAAGAAAATAACCAGACAGGTTCGGAATCAGAAAAAACCAGCCCGGCTCAGGACGTTGAACTCACAGCAGATTTACCTGTACAGAGCCAGAAAACGCTGTTTGAGAATAAAAAAGGGAATAAAACAGCTCTGTACCACATCCACGTTTCGGTCGAACACCCGGCACAGTTAAAAGTGGCGTTATCCGTACCGGAAGTCGGCGCCATCTATCTGGATAGCGCTGAATTTGGCGCCGAACAGTGGAACGAATGGGTATCGCGCTGCCATGAGGCAGACAAGCAGTGTCTTTTGGTAATGCCGCATATTTTCCGCGATCGGGCAAAGGAATATTTTGAAACACATCGTTCCAGGCTGGAATCGGCGGGATTTGACGGTCTTGTCATCCGGGCATGGGAAGAGCTGGAACTGGTGCGCGAGTGGAAGATTTCCATCCCGCTTGTGATGGATTATGGTATTTATACGATGAATCATCGGGCGGAGGATTTTGTGCGGGAGATGGCGCCGGAGCTTTCGATGCGTTTTACCCTTCCGGTCGAGCTCAACAGCCGGGAGTTGGAGGCGCGCGACAGCCGGGAACGGGAACTTCTCGTATATGGTTCGATCCCGGTCATGGTAACCGCCCAGTGCATCCGGAAAACAGTGGAAGGATGCAGTAAATGTCCGGAATATCTGTATCTGCGGGATCGCAAAAAGAAGGTATTTCCGGTAAGGAACCAGTGCCGTTTCTGCTGCAATACGATCTACAATTCCAGCCCCCTGTCGCTTTTGAAGGATAAAAAGCAGATAGACCGCCTGCAACCGGAGGTGCTGCGTCTGGCATTTACGTCGGAAAGTGCGGCACAGACCGGGGAAGTGCTGGATGCCTACGTGAAGACCTTCCTCCATCAGGAACCGGTGGAGCTGGAGGGCGAATTTACAAGAGGTCATTTTAAGAGGGGCGTAGAGTAGCGTGTGTACCGGGAATCTTCCGGGTACACATGAAAAGGAGGATCACCATGATAAATCTTGTGACAACGATGTCCAGGTATCTGATGATATTGCTGATACTGATTTATACATATTACAATTTCCGCTTTTTTTCACTGCCGGATGACGAGTCGAAACTCCGGCTCTGTCGTCTGCAGAATGTACCGCTGTTTTTGATATTTCTTCTGTCGGGTACGATCATTTATCTACAAACCGAGGATGAGGCAGTTGTGCTGTTTTTCGGCGCGCAGCTTGTCTTTTTTGTCCTGTACCAGCTCTTATACCGGCTGTTTTACCGGAATGCGTCGAGACTGTTGCTGAACAACACGTGTATGCTTCTGTGCACCAGTTTTATCATGCTGACGCGCATCTCGATGGACAAGGCGGTCCGCCAGTTTATCATCATGGCAGTTGCGGCGGTTATCACAATGATTATACCATATGTGATAGATAGAACCGGGCAGCTCGCTAAGATACCGTGGGTGTACGGCCTGATAGGTCTGGCGCTGCTGCTGGTTGTCTGTGTGATCGGCAATACCAGCTTCGGCGCACAGCTTTCGATCAGTATCGGCGGATTTTCGTTCCAGCCGTCCGAGTTTGTTAAGATCAGCTTTGTATTCTTCGTGGCGACGATGTTTTACCGCTCAACGGAGTTTAAAAATGTGGCGATCACGACCGGCGTGGCGGCGGCGCACGTGTTGATTCTGGTGTTATCCAAGGATCTGGGAAGTGCGCTGATTTTTTTCCTCTCCTATGTCCTGATGCTGTTTATTGCAACCTCCAACTGGCTGTATCTGGCAGGCGGTCTTGGAAGCGGCTGTGCGGCTGCGATGCTGGCGTATAAGCTGTTTTCGCATGTGCGTGTCCGCGTGGAAGCATGGCAGGATCCGTGGAGTGACATCGCAGGAAAAGGATATCAGGTTACGCAGGCGCTCTTTGCGATCGGCACAGGCGGCTGGTTTGGCATGGGACTTTACCAGGGGATGCCGAAGAAGATCCCGGTTGTCGAGAAGGACTTCATTTTCGCGGCGATCTCGGAGGAGCTGGGCGGCATCTATGCGCTCTGTATTCTCCTGATCTGTCTGGGCTGCTTCATGCAGTTCATGCTGATTGCGACCCGGATGCAGGCATTATTTTACAAGCTGATCGCGTTTGGTCTGGGAATTGAGTATGTGGTGCAGGTGTTCCTGACGATCGGCGGCGTGACCAAGTTTATTCCGTCCACCGGCGTGACGCTGCCGCTTGTCAGTTATGGAGGCAGTTCGATTCTCAGCACATTTATCCTGTTTGGCGTGATACAGGGACTATATGTCCTGAAACGGAATGAGGAAGAAGAGGAGGAGCAGCAGTTTGATGAGGCAGAAGGATGAAATGGAAAGAACTGAAAATGCGAGAGCGCGTTCAAACCGTCATATTCTGTGGCTGACCTATGGGATTGCGGCGCTCTTTATCGCGATGGCCGTTTATTTTGGCTGGTTTATCCAGTTTAAGAGTGAAAATGTGATCGGCAGCTCTTATAATGCGAGACTCGATCTCCTCTCAGACCGGGTGACCCGCGGTTCGATTATGAGCAATGATAAAACGGTGCTGGCGCAGACGAACATTGCAAGTGACGGAAGCGAGAAACGCTATTATCCGTATGATTATCTGTTTGTCCATTCGGTCGGATATTCCGGCAAAAATGGAAAAACCGGTCTGGAGTCGCTGGCGAATTTCTACCTGCTTTCCTCCCATGTGAATCTGATTGAGAAAACGATCAATGAATTTCAGGGGAAGAAAAATCTGGGCGACAATGTGATTACGACGCTCGATGTGGATCTGCAGCAGACGGCATCCGACGCGATCGGAAAACACCGGGGCGCGGTGATTGTCATGGAACCGGATACGGGAAAGATTTTAACGATGGTTTCCCAGCCGAATTTCAATGCGAATCTCGTCGATGAGCGCTGGGCAGAGTTGATATCGCCGGACAATACGAAGGCGCAGTTAGTCAACCGCGCGACGCAGGGCTTATATCCGCCGGGATCGACGTTCAAGATGCTGACGGTGCTGGAATATATGAAAGAGAACCCGAATACCTGGCAGGACTATGTGTATAATTGTAATGGCTCTTACCAGAATGGCGATTATACGATTAAATGTTACCACGGGACGGCACACGGGGCGCAGAACCTGATTCAGGCATTTGCCAATTCCTGCAACGGTGCGTTTGCGGAGATTGGAATGCAGATTAATTCAGAAAAATTCCGGGCGCTGGCAAATCAGATGCTCTTTAATTCGGAGCTTCCGTACACACTTCCGTACAACCAGAGCACGTTTTCGCTCGACGGCAGTTCGGATGACTGGGAAAAGCTTCAGACCGCGATCGGACAGGGAAAAACCCAGATTACGCCGCTGCATAACCTGATGATCGTATCGGCGATCGCCAACGGCGGCACGCTGATGAAGCCATATATGATCGATCATGTTGAAAATGTGGGTGGTCAGACGGTCAAGAAGTTCCTTCCGTCCGCCTATGGAACCCTGATGTCTGCGAATGACGCACAGTTTCTAACGCATCTCATGAGCCAGGTGGTCGAGATTGGTACGGGTTCCGCGATGCGGGGGGCATCCTATACGGTGGCCGGAAAAACCGGTTCCGCCGAGTTTGAGGCAGGTAAGGAGACACATTCCTGGTTTGTCGGTTTCGCTCCGGCAGACAAGCCGAAGGTGGCGATCTGCGTGCTGGCAGAAGAGTCCGGTTCCGGCGGTGCGGTCGCTGCGCCGATCGCAAGACAGGTGCTGGATCGGTATTTTGCGAAGTACGGACAGTAAACAGATAAATTACGAGAGTATATCATGTAGAAAGGGACTGTCGTACCGCTTTGGTGCGACAGTCCCTTTGTGGCTAATAAAGGAAAGAATGAAAGAAATAGTTTTGGGATTATTTAATAAAACTTACGTGTTTGCAGATCTCTTTCAGCGCTTTTTCCTTGCGCTCATTGAAAGTGACTTTATTTTCTTCAAACAAATTCCGTCCCTCCGTATCGATCGATACAATCAGAGGACCAAATCCTTTGACACGGCAGTGCCACAGCGTTTCCGGCATACCGAGATCCTGCCACTGGGCATCGACGATTTCCTCCACCTCGGTTGCGGCTACAACAGCATTTCCAGCCGGGAATACACAGTGAAGTGCTTTGAAATTTTTGCAGGCATATTCGGTGTTTGGACCCATGCCGCCTTTTCCGACGATGACGCGTACACCGGTCTGCTCTACAAATTCTTTTTCAAATTTTTCCATACGCATACTGGTGGTCGGTCCGACCGAAACCATTTCAAATTTTCCATTTTCGAGTGGACGGATGATTGGTCCGGCATGGAAGATAGCGGCATTGCGGACATCGACTGGAAGTTCGCGATGTCCCTCTACCAGGCGGCGGTGTGCCACGTCGCGGCAGGTGGTCAGGCTTCCGTTTAAATAAATAATATCTCCGATATGGATATCAGCCAGATCTTCAGCAGAAATAGGTGTTGTCAGGATTTTTTTACCATTTTTCATTTCTATCATTATAACGTTACCCCCGAATGAGTTGTGATTGTGTAGTTTAAGTTTCTATCGAAAATGATATGTCCGCGGCGGTGGGACCAGCAGCCGACATTGACCGCAACGCCGATGGTGGATGGATGGCGGGCAGTGTTTTCAATGTGAACCCCCATAACGGATGCGTGTCCGCCCATGCCCTGCGGACCAAGACCGATCGCATTGATGCCGTCTTCCAGCAGCTTTTCCATTGAGGCGGCACGCTCGTTCTCATTGTGGGTTCCAAGCGGACGCATCAGTGCTTTCTTGGAGAGGAGAGCAGCAGTTTCAACCGAAGTAGCGACCCCGACCCCGACCAAGAGTGGCGGGCAGGCATTGAGTCCGTAGGAAGTCATGACATCCAGAACAAATTGTGCGACCCCTTCATATCCGGCACCCGGCATCAGCACCATCGCCTTGCCAGGAAGTGTACATCCGCCGCCTGCCATGTAGGTGTAGATTTCGCACTGATCGCTGTCCGGTACGATGTCCCAGAAAACGGTCGGAGTGCCTTTTCCGACATTTTTGCGGGTGTTATACTCATCAAATGTTTCGACGCTGTTGTGGCGGAGCGGCGCTTCGAAGGTTGCCTTGACAACTGCTTCTTTTAAGAGTGCTTCCAGTTCTCCGATCAGCGGGAAATTCGTGCCGCATTTTACCCAGAACTGAAGGACACCGGTGTCCTGGCAGCTGGGGCGGTTCAGTTCTTTGGCAAGCTTCTGGTTTAATTTCATGGTTTCATAGATGGTTTTAGCCAGCGGTTTTGTCTCTTCGGCTGCCAGCTCATCCAGTTTCTGAATGATATCGTCCGGCAGTACTTTTCCAATGTGATCGACGAAATGTGCCATATAGGTGGTCATTTTTTCGACCTGTTCCTGTTTGTTCATGTGAAGTCCTCCTTAATTCATATCAAAAATGTTATAATAATTGTTTTAATTAACCCGGAAAAAAAGGAAATGCAACTGGTAGGATAATCATGCTGATAATTGTTGCAATTCCGATGAGCGGAAGTCCGGCTTTCACGAAATCCCGGAAGTGGAAGCCGCCGATACCGACGACCATCGTGTTAGCTGGCATCCCAATCGGGGTGGCGTAGGCGCAGGAACCGCCGATGACGCACGCCATCAGGACAGCCCGCGGGTCAGCCCCCATTCCCTGCGCGATAGAGAGGCAGATAGGCACCATCAGTGCCGTGGTGGCTGTGTTGGACATGAAGTTTGTCAGTGCACAGCAGAGAATAAAAACGGTGAAGGTCAAAAGGTACGGGGACGGCTGGTTGCCGAGTGCCCGAATCACCGAGTGGGCGATGAGTTCACCAGCCCCTGTTTCAGCGAGTGCTGCCGCGAGGGAAAGGGTACCGCCAAAGAGGAAGATGGTCCGCAAATCAATAGCTTTAAGAGCATTTTCCTCTGAGATAACGCCGGTCAGTATCAGGACGAGCGCGCCGATACAGCCGGAGACGTAGAGCTTTACGCCGATTTGCTTTTCAAATATCATCGCGAGCAGGGTCAGAATCAGTACAACCAGAGAGACAATTTGTTTCCAGGCTGATACATGTTCCGCAGCGATAGCTTCCTCCGGCATAGGACAGACCGTTTCTTTGGCAGGAGCCGGATGGTTCGGAAGAAGTGAAAATCCGATGGTTGTGTAAAACAGGATTCCGGCAATCAGAATCGGCAGTCCGACGATGGCATATTCGAAAAATCCGAACGATAAGCCGATTTCCTGGAGTCCGCTCTGGGCGATCAGGTTCCCCGGTGCGCCGATGAGGGAGAGGTTTCCTCCCATCGCAGCGGCGAAGACTAACGGCATCAGAAGCCGGGAGCGGGAATATCCGGATTTGGCGGCGATTCCCGTCACAACTGGAATCAGAACGGCGGCGGTTCCTGTGTTGGAAAGGACTCCGCTCATGGAGCCGACGATGATCATAATGGCGGCAATCAGCGTGCGTTCGCCCCTGGCAAACCGTGTGACAATGCTTCCGATTCGACCTGCCATTCCTGTCTCAAACAGTGCACCGCCGACGATGAACATGGCGACAAAGAGAATGACATTGGAATCAATGAACCCTGCAAAGGCGGTCTTGACATCCAGCACGCCTGTCACGACGAGGCCGCAACAGACAATCATGGAGGTAAGTCCCAGCGGAAGCTTCTCGGTTACGAACATGAGGATCGCAAAGAGAAGAAACAGCAGGGTAATGGTGGATGGATTCATACAGCTACACCCCTTTTTATATAGAATTAACTCCTGTGTGGATACATATAAACCAATAAGATAAAATATAAATGATAATGTATCCATTTGTTGAGCTGAGTATAAAATAAAATACCGGACCTGTCAAGATGCTTTTGACAGATTCGGCACTTTGTGAAAATAAAAATAAGATTTTTTATCAATAATGACGGATGTTTGGAATGAGGTTTATTGATAACGTGTTAAAATGTCGCGCATACTTCGGTAAATATGTTCTTCCATGCGTCGGCGCGCCTCATCGGCATCGCGTTTTTGGAGAGATTCAAAAATCTGGAGATGTTCCCGGTGCGAAACGGTGGCATATTCAAGCTCCGTTGACTGGAGACCGATCGAAAGACCGTTCCAGAGTCCGCCGAGAAGATTATTAAGCTTTGTATTGCCGGATGCTTTCCAGATCTCGTAGTGGAAAGACTGGTTTAAATCGGCATAATGGCTGGAGTCCTGATGGGCTAGTGCCTCGGCAGCGGTGTCGAGACAATTCTGGATACCGGTCAGGTCCGCGTTTGTCTCACAGCAGAACGCACAGGCAGCACCCTCCAAAACGGCACGGATCTGATAATGTTCCCGCAAGGTATGTTCATTAATGCCGAGCACGACGGCGCCTTTATTTTGTTTAAGCTCAATCAGACCGTCGCGGGAGAGAATCTGAAACGCTTCGCGGACCGGGGTGATTGAGATGCCCAGTTCTTTGGCGGTGTTATCGAGGGTCAATACTTCTCCTTCTGAGATTTGGCGGGTCAGGATCGCCTTGCGGAGTGCCGAGGCAACACGTTCCCGTGCCGGGAGAAGCTGAATCGGTTTTAATCCGAGCATATGAGAGACCTCCTTTCATGGATGGCGGCATCGCAGAGCGCCTTAAAATAAGTGTCGAGAAGGGCAGGGATGGACGATGCAGGGGAGACGGCTGACGATAAGGATTGGTCAGATGGTTCATGAGAGAAACTATCTGGAACCCCGTGCGTCGGGAGTTTATCAGAAAGCGCTTTCTTGATTTCGTTGATACGTGTCATACCCGCAGTTCGATCATATACCGGGCTTTCAAGCGCATATGGAATATAAATCTGAACCATCGTCTCTAATGTTTTTTTCTGAAGCGGATACGGGCATCGGGAGGTCAGTGTATGGTGGAAAGTAAGCTCTGCATCGTTGGATCCGAGCAGGCTTTGAGGAGTGACGTCGTTGTTTTTAATTATCTCTGGCTGGCGCATGAGAAGGTCAGCTTCCAGTCCGGCACAGAGAGAGAAGAGATGTGTGAGATAATCTTCCGTTAAATCTGCTACCTGTACATGATTATTGGGAAGCCGGTGGATAAGTCCCTGGTATTCCAGCAGGATCAGAGCTTCGCGCACGGGCATCCGCGAGACGCCGAGACTTTCTGCCAGCTCTTTTTGTGTCATTTCAGTTCCGGCGGGAATCTGACCGCTAAGGATCGCCTGACTGATCGCCTCGACGATACTTCCCTGTTTTTTCTGGGTTCCGAGTGCCTGCATATGGGTCGTTCCTTTCTGTGATTCAATCGTGTGTATGCGTGAGCATCATTCAATGCTTGATAGATTATATTGTATCCATTTTTACAAAAAAGTAAAGGAAAATATAAAAAATGGGTAGAAGCACATTTGTTTTATCGTGAAATGTGTTTCTGCCCAGATGAGTTTATTTGTTCAGAATTTATTTACACAGCCGTTCCAGATCCCCATAGAATCCCGGATAGGAGATGTTCACGCAGTCTGCATCCAGAATTTCGGTCTCGCCGGAAGCGCCGAGTGCGGCAACGGCGAAGGTCATGGCGATGCGGTGATCCTTCTTGCTGTCGATCACAGCACCGTGCAGCGGCTTGCCGCCGTGGATGATCATGCCATCCTCGGTCTCGGTCACATCCGCGCCCATAGCGGTTAAATTCTCTACCATGACAGCAATGCGGTTTGACTCTTTTACCTTCAGTTCCGCGGCATCGCGTATGACGGTGGTTCCCTCGGCATAGCACGCCATCGCAGCGATCACCGGAAGCTCGTCGATGAGAGTCGGGATGATCGCACCCTCGATCGCGGTTCCAGTCAGCTTACCGGAGCGGACGAGCAGGTCGGCGGTCGGTTCGCCGGAGGTGGTGTTTACATTGAGAAGTTCGACGTCCGCGTTCATCGCCTTGCAGACGCGCAGGATGCCGTCGCGGGTCGGGTTGATACCGACATTTTTAATTAAGATTTCTGAATCCGGTACGATGAGTCCGGCTGCGATAAAGAAGGCAGCGGAGGAGATATCGCCCGGAACCAGAATTTTCTGTCCATAGAGCTGTTTTGCCGGCTGTAAAATCGCGGTGGTTCCTTCTGTGTGGATGTCTGCGCCGAATGCGGACAGCATCCGTTCACTGTGATCGCGGGAAATGTAAGGTTCGGTCACGCGGGTTTCTCCGTCGGCATACAGACCTGCCAGCAGAATCGAGGATTTGACCTGGGCGGAGGCAACCGGAGAATTATAATGGATGCCGTGCAGCGGTGAGCCGGTGATATGGAGCGGCGCGCAGCCATTTCCATTGACACTCTCGATCTTTGCGCCCATCTGGGAGAGAGGATCGATGATGCGCTTCATCGGACGTTTCTGGATGGAAGCGTCGCCGGTCAGTGTTGTGTCAAATTTCTGGGCCGAGAGAATACCGGAGATCAGGCGCGTTGTGGTGCCGCTGTTGCCGCAGTCTAAAACGGAGTCTGGGGCAGTCAGTCCGTGCAGTCCACGTCCGTGGACGAGAACGGTCTCGCCCTGATTTTCGATCGAGATTCCCATTTTGGAAAAACAGGAGATCGTGGAGAGACAGTCTGCGCCCTGCAGGAAGCCGTGGATTTCGGTCAGTCCGTCCGCAAGAGCGCCGAACATGACGCTGCGGTGGGAGATGGACTTGTCTCCCGGAACGGTCAGTTCGCCCCGGAGAGAAGATGTATGGGTAAATTTCATTGAGTTCATAGTTGTACCTGCCTAAACATTAATGTTGAAAGTTAAGTTTGAAACATACATTGCAGTCTACGCGAACAGCGTGTAATTGTATTTCTTCAAACGCGCCCACGCCGCTTCCATCGAAGCCTTGTCGTAGAAGCTGATCCGCAGCGCGCCCTCGCCATGCTCACGGTTGTGGCTGATGCCGATATTTTTGATACTGATTCCTTTACCGGAGAGGATCGAGGAAATGATGGAGATAGCACCTGGCTCGTCCACCACGTCGGCGGAGAAGGCGTATTCCGGCTGTATCGATCCTTTTGGAGTTTCTGCAAACGAATTCCGGTAGTCGCGGGAGGACTCAAACAGCTGGTAGATGGCTCTGGACTGGTGGTCGGACAGTTCTTCCCGCAATGTCGTCAGGGAATCAATGTAGCGATCCAGCACCTCAGTGATATTGCCTGTGTTCGTCATACAGATCTGTTCCCACATGACCGGAGAAGAGGAGGCAATACGGGTGATATCCTTGAAACCTCCGGCAGCCAGCCGTTTCATCATCTGATCCTCGCTGTCGCAGTCGTGTACCAGGTTGACCAGGCTGGAGGCGATGAGGTGCGGCAGATGGCTGATCGCCGCGACAATGAAATCATGACGATGGTAATCCAGCACAAGGGGCAGCGCACCGATCGCATTTGCCACATCCACCATACGGTCAGTGTAGGAAGCCGGCGTGTGCGGCGTCGGGGTAATGATATAGTACGCATTTTCCAGCAAATGGTCGGTTGAACTCTCGTAGCCGGTCTTTTCCGAGCCAGCCATCGGGTGTCCGCCGACGAAGCAGCTTTCCATGCCGAGCGCGGCAACGGTCTCATGAATGCTGGTCTTGGTGCTTCCGACGTCAGTCACAACCGTGCCTTCCTTTAAGAACGGCCGGATCTGGCGCAGATAGGATTCATTAAATTCAACCGGTGTGCACAGGAAAATGATGTCGCACTCGCTTAAATGCTCGTCCACGCCGTCCAGAATCAGGTCAACAATGCCGTCTGCATGTGCCTGTTCCAATTTTTCGCGGGTCCGCATATAAGCCATGATCTGAATATCCGGGGCGCTGCGTTTCAAACCTCTGGCGATAGAGCCGCCGATCAGACCGAGTCCGATGAAACCGGCGGTAAGATGATTAATCGGTGTATTCATAGCAATTACGCTCTCTTTCATAAGTAGTATAGTAAAAAAAATGAAACTAGAAATTATTGTAGAATAGAACAAGTCACTTGTCAACGATTTTACGCGTTGAAGTGAAAAAGAAATTTTTTTACATCTGTTTATTACTAAATTTGCGAAAATGCGATTGATTTCACCGCCTTTGAACAGGGAAATTGTCGCATTTTCAATGCTTTTCAAAATAAAACGAATAAATTTTGTATAAAGGTGTTGTTTTGCTTGAAATTTTCTCTATTTTCTTGTACAATATGAACAGAGGTTAAAATACAAGAAAAAAACATCAAAATAAATAGACGGGAGGACTTAACTATGAACGTGTATGGGACAAAACAAATCCGCAATGTAGTGTTACTGGGGCACGGCGGTGCCGGCAAGACAACGGTAGCAGAGGCGCTGGCACTGGTAACAGGTACTACCAAGAGAATGGGAAAAGTTCCAGAAGGAACCACCATCAGCGATTATGATAAAGAAGAAATCAAGAGACAGTTCTCTATCTCCACCACGCTGATTCCGTTGGAGTATCAGGGAGAAGATGGACCGATCAAGATTAACCTGTTAGATACTCCTGGCTATTTTGATTTTGTGGGAGAAGTAGAGGAAGCTATCAGTGTAGCAGATGCAGCAATCATCGTTGTAAACTGCAAGGCTGGCATCGAAGTCGGAACCGAGAAGGCATGGGAACTCTGTGAAGAGTACAACCTGCCGCGCCTGTTCTTCGTTACCAACATGGATGACGATCAGGCAAGCTTCCGTGAGCTGATCTTAAAACTGGAGAAACAGTTTGGCCGTAAGATCGCGCCGTTCCAGGTGCCGATCCGTGAAAATGAAAAATTTGTCGGCTTTGTCAATGCGGTAAAGATGGAAGGCCGCCGTTTCACTCATTTAAGCGAATATGAGAAATGCGAGATTCCGGAGTACACCAAGAAGAACCTCGGCATCATCCGTGATGCGCTGATCGAGGCAGTGGCAGAGACGAGTGAAGAATATATGGAGCGCTATTTCTCCGGTGAAGAATTTACACAGGAAGAGATCGCACAGGCGCTGCGCGAGCACGTAAGTGAGGGCAACATCGTTCCGGTTATGATGGGTTCCGGCATCAATGCACAGGGCTTCGCATATTTGCTGCAGGCGATCGATAAATACTTCCCGTCACCGGACAAGTTCGAGTGTGTCGGTGTCGATGTATCGACCGCAGAGCGCTTTACCGCTAAATATAATGACGATGTATCCCTGTCGGCACGTGTTTTCAAGACCGTGGTTGACCCGTTCATCGGCAAATACTCCCTGATGAAGATTTGTACCGGTACCTTAAAACCAGATACCGTTATCTACAATGTAAACAAAGATGCTGAAGAGAAAGTTCAGAAAGTATATGTTCTCCGCGGCAAGGATGTCATCGAGGTTCCGGAATTAAAGGCGGGCGATATCGGCGCGGTTGCCAAATTAAACGTTACTCAGACCGGCGATACCATCGCAGTCCGCACGGCTCCGATTGTATACCACAAACCGAAGATTTCTACCCCGTATACCTACATGGCATACGCAGCTAAGACTAAAGGCGATGAGGACAAGATCTCCAGTGCACTGGCGAAGATGATGGACGAAGATCTGACACTCAGAAGCGTCAGCGATACCGAGAACCGTCAGACCTTACTTTACGGCATCGGCGAGCAGCAGCTCGAAGTCGTTGTCAGCAAGCTGCAGGCAAGATATAAAGTAGACATTGTGCTCAGCAAACCGAAATTTGCATTCCGCGAGACACTTCGCAAGAAAGTAGAAGCACAGGGCAAATATAAGAAACAGTCTGGTGGACATGGACAGTACGGCGATGTTAAGATGTCCTTCGAGCCGTCCGGCGATCTGGAGACACCATATGTATTCGAAGAGAAGGTATTTGGCGGTGCCGTTCCAAAGAACTACTTCCCGGCAGTTGAGAAAGGTGTTCAGGAATGCGTACAGAAGGGTCCGTTGGCTGGATATCCGGTTGTCGGTGTGAAAGCAACCCTGTTAGATGGTTCCTATCATCCGGTTGATTCCTCCGAGATGGCATTCAAGATGGCAGCGACGCTGGCATTCAAGAAAGCGTTCATGGAAGCGAATCCAGTTCTTCTTGAGCCGATCGCATCTCTGAAAGTAACCGTTCCGGATAAATTCACCGGCGACGTTATGGGCGATCTGAACCGCAGAAGAGGTCGTGTTCTCGGTATGAACTCCAACCATCACGGCAAACAGATCATCGAGGCAGATATCCCGATGTCCGAGCTGTTTGGTTATAACACCGACCTTCGTTCCATGACCGGCGGTATCGGTGAATTCTCCTATGAGTTCAGCCGCTACGAGCAGGCTCCGGGCGATGTACAGAAGAGAGAAGTGGAGGCGAGAGCGGCAGAAGCTGAATAATGGCAGATGTAATGTAGGTGCGTAAATGGCTATGAGAGTGCATAAAGCTGATTGGAAGGCTTGAATGGGGCATTGGATTGAGCCCAGAATTGTCTGCGATTTGGTTGTAAAAGATAGACAAAACAGAATCGCCTGCCTATGCGCGAAATGCCGAAAATAAAAGAAGTGCTTACTGTTTCGGTCAAAAATATGATATTCTTATATAAATAAGCAGAAAACCGCCGCAGGCGGCTGAGTGGATCGATACCGATTCATCAAGGCTGTCAGCGGCGGCTTTCTCTTTCTGGAAGGTCTTTCGGATCGATATGGTTATAGGCTGTGCTTGAATTCACCAAAGCGCTGCGAATGTTATCGATGGGACAGGCGAGAAGTTAAGGCAGTGAATGCGGATGCCAAATTGCTACGAATTGCGTGCTTTTGCAATTTTCAAAAAGAAGGCTATAAATTGTAAGAAAATAGAAAAGAATACCCACCTGTAAAAAGGTATAATGTTGCAAAGAGAACAACTTATACAGACAGGTGGGTGGCCTTTTTATGATAGAGAAAAATGAGAAAAGCGGGGAACTCATGGAAGTAAAAGAACAGGCAAAAACAGTTCGGAAACACCCGGAGCGGATGATCGTGCGTATCTGGCTGGTCCTGGCGCTTATTTGTCTGCTGGCGGGTCTGATCGCCCAGTATACGTTCCGGCTGAAAGAACCGCTGTTTCTGCACTACAGCCAGTCGGCTTATCTGGGCTGTGGGCTGGACGGAGTAGAAACTTCGGAGGATGGAATCGTTCCATCTGTGTCAAGTGAGGCGCTTGAAGAAGAAAGTACCGATTCCGATGTGAAAGTTGGAGTTTTAGACGAAGGCGTGAAAGACCCGAATGCGAATACGGGATTGGAGAATACAGTGTCCTTATATGCATTAGGGGAAGAAAGTGTGGATGAGACAGATGGAACTTCGGATGTATGGTATACACAGGTGAATTTTGCCTATCTGACGGATGTGACGGATGAGATCTGTGTGAGAGAAATTCGTTTTTCAGAGTTGCCTGAACTTCAAATGCAGGAAATGCGGGAGACAGTCCAGTCAGCGGGACAGTATGCGCTTCATCGCCTGGATGCTACGCTTTCGATTGAAGATCCGCAGCATAACGGGATCCGTCAGTGGAGAATCCTGACGCGGGCGCAGGTGCTCTATTCAGATGGAAACACAGCGGACGTAAAAATTGGTAATCTGGTACTGATTGCAAATCCGGAGGGCGGGAGCGCCCTGGAAAATCCAAGTTCCAGCGCCAATTCAGATGGAACGGCCACACAGGTTTACACCGTTCAGAAAGATGGAACCATCGAAGTAAAAGGCTGCATTGCGTCAGCCGGGGAGATGGAAAATTTTTCGATGACCTTAAATGGAGAGCCCATCCCAGCCCAAAAAGAAGGGGAAGAGCTGAAACGGCTGACAGTAAAAACGGGTGATGTGCTGACGTTCCAGAGCCATTGGATTGGCAAAGAGGAAGACCAGTCGCCGCAGGTATTTCATTCAGGAGTTGCAGTGCTTTCATATATCGGCAAAGATGGCGGGGAGCAGGTCCTTTCATTTGAAAATGAATACAGGAAGAGAAGGGAGCTTCGCTTTATTGATGTGTGGAAATATCTGCTGAAAGAGGAGGCATTTAAGTGAAAACGGGAGATCATAAGATTTTAGCCGGTCTGATTCTTGCTTCGATTCATATTAATCTGTTCCATGTGATGCTGCTGCCGCCCTGCATCGGGTTCCTGATTTTATATATCGGGATTCTCCAGAAAGAGCGGCAGGCTGGATTTTTCCAGATGGATGTAAAAGAGATGAGAGTGTACCGGGCAGCAGGGGCGGCGCTTGTGCTGGTGACTGCTTTTTCTAGCTTCCTGTCCATGTTCTGGAGGCGGCCGGACGGAACCATCTGGTCGCTGATTCCGTGTATGCTGGAATATGTGGTGCTCTATGGACTGATGGAAAGCTACACCGCAGGTTCGCCCAGACATTCGTATCACTCCGAACTGTGCTGTGGATATGCTATGGTAATGGGAGCAGCACTGTGTGGGTACGCAGTCAGCCTGATTCTGCATATCGCGCTGTGGCAGCTCTTTGCGTCTATGATTATTCTGGTCTGCCGGTTTATGGTGGTTGTGGTTGTTATAGGGGCGAAGAAAGAGGCATAAAAAATAAAAAGCCGTAACCAGATATACCCGCCCATGGGATTAAACTCATGAGCGAAAGTATAAGGTTACGGCTTTTCTATGTTGAAAATTCTGGTTTTCAAATAATCAAAGATAACATGGAAGGTTGATGTTTCGGTTCCGATGTATCTTTCCAATTTTTATTTAAAATTCTCCTCCGCATACCGGCGCAGCTCATCACGGAAATCCGGGTGTGCGATGGCGATCATGGCATCCGCTCGTTCTTTTAAGGTAAGCCCGGTCAGTTTTGCGATACCGTACTCGGTCGCCACGTACTGAATCATGGTACGCGGTGCAGATACGGTGCTACCGCCCGGAATGAACGGTACGATGTTGGATTTTAAGGAGCCATCTTTTTTCTTGTGGGTGGAAGCAAGGCAGATAAAGCCCTTGCCTCCCTCGGAGCGGAATGCGCCCTCCAGGAAATCCATCTGTCCGCCGATACCGGAGAGCTGTCGGGTGCCGGCAGACTCGGCATTTTCCTGTCCCATCAGATCCAGCTCGACACCACCGTTGATGCTGATGACATTTTTCATCTCACCGATGCGGTACGGGGAGTGGACGTAATCGACGTCAGCCGGATGGAAGAGCTGCGGCTCATTATCCAGCCAGTCGTATAATTCCTGAGAGCCCATGGCAAGGTTCCAGGTAGAATAACCGTTGTCAATCTCTTTCTTCTTGTTGGTCAGCTTGCCAGCCTTATAGAGGGCTAAAAAAGCATCGCTGATGGTGCCGGTGTGGCAGCCGAGGTCAGTTTTGTCGGACTGCGCCAGCATATTGGCAACGGTAAACGGAACGCCGCCGACGCCCAAGGAAAGGACAGCGCCGTCCGGGATCTCCTCAACGACACGTTTGGCAATCTCAATATCAACGGCGCTCGGATCGCGGTAGGTGCGGATCGGAAGCGGCTCATGCTCGCCCTCGACGATGAAATCTGCCTCTGAGAGGTGGACACGGTGGGAACCATCGACGCCCTGTAAGCGCGGGAGGCGCTCATTGATCTCGAAGATGACGGTGCGCGCATTCTCAAAGATGGTGCGCCATGCATAGTTGGAAATACCCAGTCCGCAGCAGCCGTCCGCATCTGGTCTGGAAACCGGTACAAAGGCAACATCCACGCGAATGTGGTGGCGGTACATTTCCGGCAGGGAACGCAGCATCATCGGCATAAACTTGCAGAGCCCACGGGTCTGCAGCTTGCGCTCATAATCGCCGATGTGCCAGCTGTAGTAGCTGAATGCTTTCTGCTCCGGGTCGCTTTCGACAACCTCGATGCGCGGGCGGATGACTAAACCGCCGCGGATCTTGACATCGGTCAGCTCATCCCTGCGTGCTGCCAGCGCACGGTCGAGAAGCTCCGGAAATCCAGCGCCAAAGCCATAATCCACCCAGTCGCCCGGTTGAACGGCCTTGACGGCGGTCTCAGCACTTACAAATTTGCCTGCGTAATTGTTAGACATAGTAAAAATCCTCCATCGGTATGAAATTCATAATTTTCTAGTTTCCATCATATCCCAGAAAGCGCTTTTTTGCAACTTCCAAAGACAATTCCAAAAGACAATTTTTAAGCTGGGTTTTAAGATAAGTTTAATACGGAAATAGTTGACAAAATAGGTGATTATGATAAAATTAAGTGTTTATAAATAAGAGTTGGTCTTTTACACAGCAGGCAGAAGTGCTTGTATTTTTATGTAATAGGAAATTTCTTGGAATCCCCTATTACACAAAAAGGCACTAACGTGCCAATGATGTGCACTTGCGCGAAGCAGAAACATGTCGCAAGCGACCGCGCTCGGCGCGAGAATGTGACTGTAAAGAATACAACAAATATAGAAAGAGAGGAGTTACGACAAATGAAAACAAATACGGATTTATTTGAAAAAACACCCGTACCGAAGGCGGTCGCAACCATGGCGGTCCCGACCATGATTTCCATGCTGGTGGTTGTTATCTATAACATGGCGGATACATTTTTCATCGGTCAGACGAAGGATCCGCTGCAGGTGGCGGCAGTTTCGCTGGCAACGCCGGTCTTTATGATTTTTATGGCATTAGGCCATCTGTTCGGTATCGGCGGCAGCTCAGCGATATCGAGAGCACTGGGAGAACGCCATAAAGACCGGGCATGTCATATCAGTTCATTCTGCTGCTATGGATCCCTGGGGCTGGGCGTGATAGTGGCTATCCTGTCTGTACTTGGAATGGAAACCATTCTGCATCTCATCGGTGCCAGTGTAAATACGATCGGTTTTGCGAGACAGTACCTGGCGATTATTGCAATCGGCGCGCCGTTTATTATGTTTTCAACTGCATTTGCGAATATTCTGCGGGGAGAAGGCGCATCGAGGGAATCGATGGTCGGAAACCTGTTAGGTACCATAGTAAATATTATTTTGGATCCGATCATGATCCTGGTGCTTGGCTGGGGAGTGACCGGTGCAGCGCTTGCGACGATCATCGGCAATATTGCGGCCTGTCTTTACTATATTGCTTATTATCTACGGGGAAAATCGACACTGTCGATTCATTTCCGTGATTTTAAGATGGGAGATGGAATCGTTTCCGGCGTGGCAGGGATCGGTATTCCGGCATCCTTAAATAACATCCTGATGAGCTTTGCCAATATTATCCTGAACCAGGCGCTGGTCGGTTACGGTGACACACCGGTAGCGGCGATGGGGGTTGCGATGAAATCCAATATGCTTGTTGTTCTGCTGCAGATTGGTCTCTGCGTGGGAATCCAGCCGCTGATCGGTTATAATTATGGAGCGCGCAACAAGAAACGCCTGATGTCGGTATTCAAATTTACAGGACTTGTATCGATTATTATGGGAACGATTCTGACATTGTTTATGATTGTCGCAAGAAAGACAATGATTCAGATGTTTATTAATGATGCGGAAGTTGTCCAGTATGGTATTCAGATGGTGGTTGCCCTCCAGCTTTCTGCGCCATTCCTTGGTATCTTATTCCTCTGCATCAATACGATCCAGGGAATGGGAAAAGCGCTTCCGTCGCTGATTCTTACGATCTGCCGCCAGGGACTGATTTTTATTCCGCTGATTTTCGTGCTGAATGCGATGTTTGGCCTGGATGGAGTTATCTATGCACAGCCGGCGGCTGATTATCTGTCGATTGTGGTGGCGATTTTGATTTGTGCACAGCTGTTCCGGACGATGGATCATAGAGAAGAGAAAGCAGAAGGCTGAGAAGATTCAATAGATTCAATAAGGAAAAATATGCTTAAAGAAAATAAAAGAGAAGAAATCACAAAGAACATAGAGAAGAGGGAAGCCCTTGTAGAACAGGTGGCAGATGGAATCTGGCGGATCGGTGTGGAATTGCCGCAGAATCCTTTGCGGGAACTCAACAGTTACCTGATCAAGGGAAAAGAAAACGAGCGTGATCTTCTGATTGACACCGGATTTCGGCGCGAGGAATGCCGGGAGGCGCTGTTTGCAGGGCTTCGGGCGCTTGGCAGCAGCCCGGAACGGCTGGATATTCTTCTGACACACCTGCACTCGGATCACACAGGACTTGCCAGGGAGGCGGCAGGGGCGGATAGCCGCATCTATATCAGCGGGATCGATCTGGCGATCTTAAAGGACGGTTTTACACCGGAGCGTCCGCTTCGCCTGGCGGAGCAATTCCGTGCCGGGGGATTTCCGGAGGATGAAATGAAGAAAACGCAGGCGCTCAATCCGGCAGTCCGCTATAAGCTGGATCAGGTTGATGACCGTTTTGTTCCGATTGATGCAGGCTGGAAATACACGGTAGGAGATTACACGCTGGAAATGATCTCCGTGCCGGGGCATACGCCGGGCAATGCGATGTTCTGGGCAAAGAAGCAGGGCATCATGTTCACGGGCGATCATATCTTGTTTGATATATCGCCGAATATTACTTCCTGGCTGGAATCAGAGGATCCGCTGGGTGATTATCTCGACAGCCTGCGCCTGGCCAGAAAATATCCGGTCCGCCTTGCCCTGCCGGGACACCGGAAGACGGGCGATTATGCAGCGCGCATCGAGGCGCTGCTGGCACACCATGAGCGGCGTCTGGCGGAGACGGAGGCGCTGCTTGCTGAACATCCGGGCATGACGGCATATGAGACGTCTGGAAAGATGCGTTGGAAGATCCGTGCCGCCAGCTGGGAAGAATTTCCACCGTCCCAGAAGTGGTTTGCGGTGGGAGAGTGCATGGCGCATCTGGACTACCTCCGCCTGCACGGCAGAATCCGCCGGGAGATGGACGGAGAAGTGTGGAGATGGTTCACGGTAACGGCTAAATACTGTTAGAATTAACTAACAATTATTACCATTGACTAACAATAGTCTGACTGCATATAATGATAGAAAAGAAAGAGGAATATCAGTCAGGAGGTCGTTGTATGCAGTCGTTGGCAAAGGTGCAGGCGGGAGAGTCCTGTGAAATCAAGTGGATGTTTGGAAATGCGGATGTGATGAACTTTTTGGAGCGCTATGGAATCAAAGAAGGAAGCCGTATCCGGGTCCTTGGACGTGTGCTGGATGGTCTGATCATCGGAAATGGAAAGGTTCGGCTGGCACTGGGCGATGAAGTGGCAGAGCGGATTCAGGTGTAGGTTTGACGGTGATTGAAAGATTGTCGAAAATGTCATGTATTGAAAGAACGTCGAATCTGTCACGTGCAAGTTGCTTGAGAAGGTCACGTTACTTGACATTTCTTCCCATTTATGCTATTCTATCAGATAGCACAAATGCAATGAACGGAAGTAGTAAGCCGCGAAATTTCTACAGAGAGCTGCCGGATGGTGTGAGGCAGCGGAAGGAAGCCGCCGAACTGGTCCGGGAGCAGCCTGTTGAAAGAAGTGTTTTTGAATACCCGAGTAGACAGAGCCGGTCATCCGCCGTTACAGGACGATGAGGAGCACACGGATTCCGTGTGAAATAGAGTGGTACCGCGCAGTTGGAATTTTCGCCCTGCGTCTCTATACAGGTAATGTAGAGACGCAGGGCGTTTTTGACGTTACCGGATTGAAAGAATGTCCGCAAGGGTTGGATGTTATGCAACTGCCAACGGACCAGTCGATTGCAATAATGAATCATCATTTTAGAGACTGGAGCCGGATTTTGACAGGAAATAGCAAAAAATCAGCGTGGGTTAAGCAGAAAACAGGAGGAATAAAGATGTCACAGTACAATCATACCGCCATTGAGAAAAAATGGCGCGAGAACTGGGAAAAACATCCCATCAATGTAAACGATGGAAAGAAAGAAAAATATTACTGCCTGGATATGTTCCCATATCCGTCCGGAAGTGGTCTGCACGTTGGTCACTGGAGAGGCTACGTTATTTCAGATGTATGGAGCCGTTATCAGCTGCTGCGCGGCAAATACGTGATCCATCCGATGGGCTGGGATGCATTTGGTCTGCCGGCAGAGAACTACGCGATCAAGATGGGCGTACATCCGGCTATCTCGACCGAGTCCAATATTAAAAATATTAAACGTCAGATCAACGAGATCGCAGCCATCTATGACTGGGATATGGAAGTAAATACCACAGATCCGGCATTCTACAAATGGACCCAGTGGATCTTCGTCCAGATGTTCAAAAAAGGTCTGGCATACGAGAAGGAATTCCCGATCAACTGGTGCCCGTCCTGTAAGACAGGTCTGGCAAACGAGGAAGTTGTCAACGGCTGCTGCGAGCGCTGCGGTACTCCGGTTACCAAGAAAAACCTGCGTCAGTGGATGCTCAAGATCACCGCATATGCAGACCGCCTCTTAAACGATCTGGACAAACTGGACTGGCCGGAGAAGGTTAAAAAGATGCAGACCGACTGGATCGGCAAATCTTACGGTGCAGAGGTTGATTTTGGCGTAGAGGGACGCGATGAGAAGATTACCGTTTACACCACCCGCCCGGACACCCTGTACGGCGCAACTTTCATGGTACTGGCTCCGGAGCACGCGATGGCAAAGAGCCTGGCAACCGATGAGACCCGTGAAGCAGTTGAGAAATACATTTTCGATTCCTCCATGCGTTCTAATGTAGACCGTCTGCAGGATAAGGAAAAGACCGGCGTATTTACTGGAACTTATGCAATCAACCCGATCAACGGTGCGAAGGTTCCGATCTGGCTGTCTGATTATGTATTAGCTGACTACGGTACCGGCGCGATCATGTGTGTACCGGCACACGATGACCGTGACTTCGAGTTTGCAAAGAAATTTAATATTCCGATCATCCAGGTTATCGCAAAAGATGGCAAAGAGATCGAGAACATGACTGAGGCGTATACTGAGGCGTCCGGCACGATGATCAACTCTGGCGAGTGGAATGGTATGGAATCTTCCGTACTGAAAAAAGAAGCGCCGGAAATGATTGAGAAGAGAGGTATCGGTCACAAGAGAGTCAATTATAAGCTGCGTGACTGGGTATTCTCCCGTCAGCGTTACTGGGGCGAGCCGATCCCGATCGTACACTGCCCGAAGTGCGGCAACGTACCGGTTCCGGAGGATCAGCTTCCGTTAAAACTTCCGGAGGTAGAAAGCTATCAGCCGACTGGTACCGGCGAATCCCCGCTGGCAGCCATCGATGAGTGGGTCAACACCACCTGCCCGTGCTGCGGCGCTCCGGCAAAACGTGAGACAAACACCATGCCGCAGTGGGCTGGATCTTCCTGGTATTTCCTGCGCTATGTAGACAACAAGAACGATAAAGAACTGGTATCCCGTGAGAAAGCAGACAAGTATCTGCCGGTTGATATGTACATCGGCGGTGTTGAACATGCAGTACTGCATCTGCTGTATTCCCGTTTCTACACCAAGTTCCTGTGCGATATC
>UMCM01035657.1_pt1 | contig 38970 bp, 39 predicted proteins | sample 1964231 | NCBI WGS metagenome assembly UMCM01 (sample SAMEA4835968, study PRJEB28245) | human gut metagenome | biome: gut microbiome; material: fecal sample | place: Denmark | collected 2008
GAAAAAGCAGCCTTTCCGGTTGCTTTTTGCATATTAAAGACAAAATAGTAATTTTCTGTATTGACGGCATATAAGTCCTGTTTATTGCGTATTCAACCTGCTTATTGCCTGTCAAAAAAAGAAGTTTGGGAAAGATGATGTAAAGAAAAATTTTTTTAAGTGTCTCTTTATGTTAAGATAAGGAACAAAATGTTTTCCTTGACTGCAATTTGAAAAAATTATACTTTTCTAATTACTACTATATAAATAAAAACTATGTTATAATAACGAAATTACAGGCTACAAATAAGTCAATTATGGGGAGCGCTTGTGCGTTTCCTTTTTTCGTGCAGGAGGTATTATGTACGATACATTTAAGGAACTGGGCCTTGTTCCTGAAATCATGAAGGCTATTGAAGATATGGGATTTGAGGAGCCCACTCCTATCCAGAAGGTATCTATTCCCGCGGCGATGGAGGGGAAGGATCTGATTGGACAGGCACAGACCGGTACGGGCAAAACAGCGGCATTTGGTATTCCGATTCTGGAAAAGATTGACACGACAGAAAAAGGGCCGCAGGCTATCGTGCTTTCGCCAACGAGAGAATTGGCCATCCAGTCTGCGGAAGAGATGAATCGGCTTGCCCAGTACTTGCCGATTCATGCATTGCCTATTTATGGCGGACAGGATATCGAAAGACAATTTCGCGCGCTTCGCAAGAAGCCGAATATTATTGTGGCGACACCGGGTCGTCTTATGGACCATATGAAGAGAGGAACCATTGATCTGTCCCATGTCCAGATTCTTGTTCTTGATGAAGGCGATGAAATGGTGGATATGGGATTTATTGATGATATCCGCACTATTTTAGCGGGGATGCCTGAAGAAAGGCAGACGATGTTTTTCTCTGCTACCATGCCGGCACCGATCAGAGAACTGGCGGAATCTTTCCTTCGTGATCCTGTGCTTGTGAAGATTAAAGCGGCTACGGTTACAATTGACCTGGTGGAACAGGAATATATCGAATTGCCGGATATGCAGAAGTTCGATTGCCTTTGCCGGCTGCTGGATATGGAGAATCCTGAACTGGCCATTGTCTTTGTTCGGACGAAACGCCGTGCCGACGAGGTGACGGAGGCGTTGAAAAAGCGCGGGTATATGGCAGAAGGTCTTCATGGCGACTTGTCTCAGCAGAAACGCGATGCAGTCGTCCGCCAGTTTAAAGAAGGCACAATTGATATTCTTGTGGCTACTGACGTGGCAGCACGAGGATTGGATATCAGCGGGGTAACCCATGTATATAATTTTGATATGCCCCAGGATTCTGAAACGTATGTGCACCGTGTAGGCCGTACGGGACGGGCGGGACAGACCGGTTTGGCCATGACTTTTGTTGTTTCCAGAGAAATCGGGCAGCTTCATGATATTGAGCGCGCTATCCGACGCAAAATCAGAAGAAAGAGTGTTCCTACGCTGTCTGACGTCATTGAAGGAAATCAGCGGATTGCTATTGAGAATCTGCAGGAAGCGTCCCGGGGGACCGGACTGGAAGAATATCGTGAAAATGCGGAAGAACTTCTGAACCATGTGGATGCGGTATCTTTAGTTGCGGCGGCAATTAAACTGCTCACAAAACAGCCTGATGTGACGCCTGTAAAGATTACGGAAGAACGTCCGCAGTTTAAGAAGCGCAGAAGCTCCGGCGGCAAACGCTCTTTTGGCGGGGAAAGACGCGGCAGACGATTGCAAGGGCATTCCCGTGATAAAAATTATGAAAGTGAAAAACGGGACGGCAGGTATAACGGACATCGTTCCCGTCCGCAGGAAAGTAGAAAAAGGGAAAAGAGCAATATGCATGAGTCCAGTTTTAAACCATACTTTAAGAAAAATTGAAAAGCAATATAAAAGGAGGCGTCATAGTAAGCGCTTCCTTTTACGTTGCTCAGCCATTTGATAAAAGAGAATTTTTCAGTTGGATATAGGTGTCGGTATAGTAAGGGGCTATTTGCGATTCACGGAGATCATAGCCGTAAGGACGGCGGCTGACGGCAAGCAGGGGGGGCGCCTGTATGCGCTTGGCAACGGCAAATCCTGCAAACAAATTCCACCATTTTTCCAAATCGGTGATAAAATCGTGATGTGTTTTGAAAATAGATTTGATGGATACAGGAGTTCCCAGTTTTTCTTCCAGACAATTTTTACTGTACCAGGTAAGAATCTCTTCCGGTGTTATCCGATTCCATGGTTCAATAAACGAGCGGAAGAGAAAATCATGGTATTCATAAATAAGGGGATCCCCCAATCCTTTTGTAATGTCTTGATTTTCGGAAAGCTCAGCGCTTGGCTTGACAGTAAATATTTCATCAGGAATCATGTTTTTATCGAAATATCTGTTCAGAGTTCTGCCGAGTGCATATATCTGATGCTTCCAAAGGTCGGCTGTAGCGGCAAGAGCGCCGGACAGATCACCATAGAGCGTACCGTAGCCGACGGTTAATTCGGTTTTGTTTGCGTTGCAGGTAAATATGCCGCCAAAGGCGGAAGAAAGCGTGGCGAGGATACGGGTGCTTCTGTCACGGGCTTGTATATTTTCTTTCATAAAACCGGTGAGGTGCAGTGTTTTCATGTCTGACGGAGAAGGAATTTGCAAATCGTCAATTTGAGAAACTGTTTCATTGATAAAAGAATCGATAGGGAGTTCCACAAAAGGAGCTTCCAGATTTTCGGCAAGCCGCCGCGCCAGATTTTTTGTGGTTTCCGAATTGAACCGTGTCGGCGTGTTCACTAAAAGGAGATTTTCCGCAGGAAGAACCGAGCGGTACAGTGCGGCGTTGACCGCGGAATCGATGCCGCCTGAGATGCCGATGACCACCCTGCCTGCATGAATGGCGGATAAAAATTCTTTCAACCCATAGCGGAGAGCAGGCAGCAACATATCTCCCCTAAACGGTTTCATTTCTTTTTCTGCAGTCAGTTTTTTTGCGGCGATATCAAAAGAAAAGCAAGAACGCTCCGCCTGATAAGGGACTGCTTCGGCAAGAAGTGTACCTTTCGGATCGTAGGCGGCAGTCATGCCGTCATAGGTATAGCAGTCTTTTCCATTGTTTTCCAGTCCTCTTCTATTGATGTAGAGCATAGGGCAGCCGAGGCGGGAAAGCGAGGCAGAGAAGAGACGGTGTCTTTTATCATTCTTTTCCAAGGTGAATGGCGAGGCGGACAGATTGAAAAGAATATCGATATTTTTTTCTGAAAGGATTTCCATAGGGGACAGCCGTGCATTTTCATCCCAGCTGTCCTCGCAAAGAACAATGCCTGCGCGGAGAGTTTCCTGCCTGATGGTAAATGTAAAAGGCGCAAGCAGGGAAGATACAGATTGATTTTCTTCGGCAGCCAGCTCAGGAAGGCTTGTAAAGTGGCGTTTGTCATCAAATTGCCTGTAATCAGGGAGCAGCGTTTTAATAGTATAAGATAACCCTCTGTCATTTTTTAAGAACTGTCCATTGCAGGCGGCGAAAGCAGCATTATACTTCCTTACACGGCCATCATTATTCTTTTTTTTCGGGTCAACGGCTATATTGCCGAAGATAACAATAATGTTTTCTGCCGCATCGGCGATTTTCTGACCATACCGCTCACATTCACGAAGGAAAGCATTCTGTTCCCACAGGTCGCCGATCATGTACCCTGACAGGCAGAGTTCGGGAAAGATCAGGATGTCAGTGTTTTGCTTTCGGGCGTTTTGTATTTCTCTTTCCATCTGTTCAAAGTTGGCGCGGATATTTCCCGGAATAACGGATAACTGCACCGTAGAGATACGGATCATTGGTGTGCCTCCTCTATGTTCTATTAATTTCTATTGTACAGAAGCAATTCTTTTGTGTAAATGAGAGGGGGTGTTATATAATAAAAATATACAGGAGCAGATGCTATGGCATTGTACAGAACGTATTCGGATTATCTGAAAGAAAAATATAATGAGAAAGTTTATAAGATTCCGATTGCCCTTCCCGTGACTTGTCCGAATCGAGACGGTACATTAGATAGTGACGGGTGCATTTTTTGCGGTTCTATTCGGGCGGACTATGAAACAAAGGCGGTGGGAATGGAAATCACCCGCCAGATTGATCGGAGTATTTCCCATGTGGGACCGAAATATAAGGCAAAAAAATTCATTGCTTATTTTTTGAATTTCACAAATACCTATATGCCGCTTTCCCGATTCAGATACTGTGTGGGGGAAGCCTGTGGGCATCCTGATATCGTAGGACTTGCGGTTTCCACAAGACCCGATTGTATCCATGAGTCGTACCTGGAGGTACTCAGAGAGGCCCAGGGGAAATACGGGACGAATATCACGGTAGAGCTTGGGCTGTAAAGCGTAAATCCCCACACACTTCTTAAAATAGGACGATGCCATACGGTGGCAGAGTTTATTGATGCGGCTCTTCAAATTGGCAGGTATCATTTTGATTTATGCGCGCACATCATTGCTGATTTGCCGTGGGACGACCGTATCGATGTGGAAGAAGCGGCAAAACTGGTTTCGGTTCTTCCCGTCACGGAAATAAAAATACATTCTCTCTATATTATTAAAGGAACGAAATTGGCAAAGATGTATGAAAAAGGGGATATAAAACTTTTACCCCCTGAAGAATATGCGGAAAGAGTTGTTCTGATTTTATCCATGCTCCGCCCTGATATCGTGGTGCAGCGAATTGTGGGGCGTGCTTCGGCAAATACGCTTTCCGTAAATGGCGGACGTCCGTGGTGGGAAGTAAAAGAATATATAGAGAAGCTGATGAGAAACAGACATATTCAACAGGGATCGGCCTGTAATTATCTTCACGGGGCAGCTGTTCGAAGATTTCTGCATGAATAAGAATCTTTCTTTGGTTTATATAAGATGGGGTGAAGCACTATAAAAACGAAAGTAGAAAAAGAAATACTGGTACAGGGAATGCAGGACGCCGCTCGTGTGTTTGCGCAGGGCGGCCGTCTGCTTGCACTGGCAGGAGAACATTATGGCACGGATATCTTATGCCGCGGGAATCTGATCCGTGTAAAAGGATCGGAAGAGAAAGTATACAAAAGCCTGTCAGTGATTGAAGAGATTTTATCTGACGCCAAAAGAGGCATCCGTGTTTCTGAAAGACAGATGCTCCTTATCATGAAGCTTTTTGATGAGGGGAAGATGGAACTGCTTCATGAGATGAAAGAGGATATTATTAATCTTACACGGAATGGAGAAGCTGTCCGTCCGAGAACGTTAGGGCAGAAAATGTATGTAGATGCAATCCGCCGGAATTCTATTACCTTTGGCGTTGGTCCCGCGGGAACAGGAAAAACATACTTGGCGGTCGCATTGGGAGCTTTCTTTCTGAAAAATCATGATGTCCGGCGGATTATTTTAGTGCGGCCGGCGGTGGAAGCAGGTGAAAAACTGGGGTTTCTCCCGGGGGATATGCAGGAAAAGGTAAATCCTTATCTGCGCCCTTTGTTTGACGGTCTTTTGGATATGTTCGGGCCGGAAGAGTTCATCCGGCTGCAGCAGAAAGGCCAGATTGAAGTGGCTCCGCTTGCGTATATGAGGGGCAGGACGCTTGAAAAATCTTTTGTCATTTTGGATGAAGCGCAAAATACGACAGTGGAACAACTTAAAATGTTTCTGATCCGCCTGGGGGATCGCTCAAAAATGGTTATTAATGGCGATGTTACCCAAATTGATCTTCCGCCTCATGTGAAAAGTGGACTTATTGATGCGCAGCGTGTTTTGGCAAATGTTTCCGATATTGAATCCGTGATATTTACGGAAGATGATGTGGTTCGTCATGATTTGGTGGCGGCCATTATCCACGCTTATGAAGAAGATACAAAAAAGAAAAGACAGGGGGTGGAAGATAATGGAAATCACGATTAATTACAGTGATGAGCAATTTTACAGTGAAGAGTTGGAAACGCTCATTCTGAGAGTTCTTTCGAAAGGGGCGGAATTGCAGAACGTGGCGGAAGACGCGGAATTAAGTCTCCTTATCTGTGACGCTGATACCATTCATGAACTGAATAAAACATACCGCGGAGTTGACGCGCCGACGGATGTCCTTTCCTTTGCTTTAAACGAGGGCGAAGAAGAGGACGGTATGGAGGAAGAAAAAGTGTTGGGCGACATCATTATTAATTTGCACCGCGCGGTTGAGCAGGCAGAAGAGTTTGGGCACAGTAAAGAACGGGAAATGGCGTATTTATCTGTACATGGATTTCTCCATATTCTTGGTTATGATCATTATGATCCGGAGGAGAAGAGGAAAATGCGGGAAAAGGAAGAAGAAATACTTGGTGCCTGCGGTATGGAACGTATTGTAACGGAAGGAAAACTTGAAAATGATGGGGAATGAAGCGGCCGCTTTGGTTTCTGCAGCGCTTGCAGCAAGAAAGAATGCGTATGTTCCCTATTCGGGATACCCCGTAGGGGCGGCGGTTCTTGGTGAAGATGGAAATATATTTACCGGCTGTAATGTAGAGAATGTTTCTTATCCCGCGGGTATGTGTGCGGAAAGGAACGCCATCGGCAGTGCGGTAACAGCAGGGTGTACAAGTTTTCAGGGAATCGCTGTGGCGGGGAGCGATAAGGGTTTTACGATGCCCTGCGGAATCTGCCGCCAGGTCATAGCGGAATTTCATATCCCCGTGGTCATTGTGGCAAAAGATGAAGACCACTATAAAATTTTTGATGGAAGCAAATTGCTTCCCCATGCTTTTGAAGAAGGCTGTTTAAAGACAGGAGAACGAAATGGCTGAAGAAAAATTCCATTCTGGATTTGTTGCCCTTGTAGGACGGCCGAATGTGGGGAAGTCTACCTTGATGAATGCGGTTTTGGGGGAGAAAGTTTCCATCGTGTCTGCTCATGCGCAGACGACGCGGAATAAGATTACCGGTGTATGGAATGGTAAAAATTCCCAGGTTGTCTTTCTTGACACACCGGGAATGCATAAGCCGCAGAGTAAATTAGGGCAGGTTATTCGTCAGAGTACGGTGGACGCTTTGGAAGAAGTGGATGTCATTGTCTTTATTTGTGCCTGTGATGATCCCCTCGGGGCGGGCGATCGGTATATTTTGAGTCTGCTCAAGGATAAAAAAGTACCCGTCGTGCTGGTTCTGAGTAAGATTGATTTGATAAAAAAAGATATGCTGCTGAAGAAAATAGGACAATACAGCAAAATATACCCATTTTCGGAAATCATTCCGCTTTCCGCGCAAAGCGGAGAGAATTTGAAAGAATTTATGACAGTTTTGGAAAGGTATCTGCCTGAAGGACCTAAGTACTTTCCTGATGATATGGTAACAGATCAGCCGGAACGAAATATCGTGCAGGAAATCGTAAGAGAGAAGTTACTGCTGCGTACAAGAGAAGAGGTTCCTCATGCGATTGGCGTATTTACAGAAGAATTTAATGAACGGGAAAATGGAAAAGTATATATCCGCTGTACGATTTATGTGGAACGGGATTCTCAGAAGCGTATCATTATCGGGAGGAAAGGCACCTTACTTAAAGAGGCCGGGCAGGAAGCACGAGAGGAAATACAAAATCTGATCGGCGCTCCTGTATTTCTTGATTTATGGGTGAAAGTCAGTAGAGATTGGAAGAATAAAGATTATATTCTTCGGGAATTAGGGTATAAAGAGCATAAGTAATGTTTTAAAAAAGGAGGAATGACTTATCAATATCCACGTAGAATGGGTGATTGTATGGATTTTCGTTGCGCTTTTTGCGGCAGCCGTCAATTATGTATGTACTGCTGTTAATTTTTCTTTTGCGCGAATGAGAAAGAAATACATCGAAGACAATGATGAACTGGATGTAGAGAAAGTGGAAAAAGTAGCTCCATATTATCAAAAGACTTCTGTGGTACTTGCGGGGACACAGATCGGTTACCTTTTCTGCAGCAGCATTTTTGCCCTTTCTTTATATCAGAGTGTCCGTCACACGGTTTTGTTTTGGGAAGAAACAAATTTTTTTTCCGCGGTGCTGGTATATGCTGGTGTTTCTGCCTACATTGTTATTGCACTGATGCTCTATTGGATTTTTACCATTCTTGTGCCGGGATCCATATCATTGGTCAGGCCGCTGTCCATGTTATCCTCTTATACATGGTTCATCAATTTGTCCGGCAGGCTATGGAAGCCTTTCATTTTCATCGGCTTATTCGCGGTAAAAAAGATATTGGATACGAAAGGAATCCCGTGCAGAGACGAAGTTAATTTCACTTATACCGAAGATGAAATCCGTTGCATCGTGGAAGAAAGTCATCGCGGCGGGCGTTTGAATACTCTTGAAAATACGTTGATCAAAAATTCTTTTGACTTTTTTGATTTAGATGTGAGGGATGTCATGATTCCCCGGAATGATATGGTCGTTTTGGATTTTAATGATGATATGGACGTAATGCGCCGGAATATTTCAAAAACGCATCATACCTGTTATCCCGTGTGTATGGAGGACAAGGATCATATTCTTGGATTTATTCATGTAAAAGATTTTTTAGAAAGCCTTTTGAGGGGTGAGTACAATATAAAAAGAATCATGAGGGAAATACTGACTGTACCTGAAGTTATGCCCGCGCCGGCCCTCCTTCAAATGATGAAGAATAAGAGAACATACCTGGCGGTCGTCGTGGATGAGTATGGAGGGACGTCAGGCCTTGTGACGCTGGAGGATCTGATGGAAGAGCTGGCTGGAGAAATTCCGCAGAATGAGAGCAACGCGCCTGCTGAAATTTTGCGTGTGAATGACCATGTTTATGAGTTTGACGGTACCGTCATCCTGGAAGATGTTTCTGAAAGGCTCCAAATGGAGTTTGATGATGAAGAAAGAAATAATACGATTGGCGGGCTGATTTTTTCGAAATTGGAACGGATACCCCAAGTCGGTGATCATATTTCTTTTGGCGGATGGAAGTTTACCGTACTTAAAATGTACGGATTCCGTATTATGCGTGTGAAGGCGGAAATGGATCGTAAAGAAGAAACGGAACCAGACAGTCATGAATAAATCGCTTGAAAATGATGAGGGGATCCTTCTTCATGCTCATGCGGGGAAGGATGGCGGGAAAATTGCGGATGTATTTACTTTATCTGCCGGATTAGTACGGATCTATGTAGGCAAGACGGTGCTTGAACGATGTGGAAGCGGCGGTATGGTTTCTTTTGCGTTTCTTCGGTTCACTGCGTGGAAGGATGGCGAGAATTTTTTCATGTCCCAGTATGAGAGCCGGATGCTTTTGGATATGATGAATTTATCCTATGAAGAAATGCAGTGCTGGTACTATGTGATTGAGTTGGTCAGTATATTCTTTCCAAAAGAGGAAAGAAATGAAAAGGTATACCGGCTTTTGGGATGTGCGATGACTGTTGCCGCATGTAAAAATAAAAAGGTGGCAGCGCTGATTGTATCCGTGCAGCTCCTTCGGGCAGCCGGCATTGATGCGGGAAGTCATGAAACAGAACGTGAATTACATTTGTCACCGGCAGGGATGAAGCTTATGCAATCTTTTTCTGATTATGATTGGGGATCGGAGTGGGGAGGCTCTATTAAGGCATCAGTTTTTAAGGAGTTGGCGGGGTATATAGATAAATTTATTCTCTGCTATGGAGATGTAAAAATGAAAACAGCCGGCGCTTTTTTGATAGAAGTATAGATCAGATTAAATGCCAGAATATCCGTCATAAGGCACACGAAAAAAGACTGTGAAAAGTATTTCGCATTTTCACAGTCTTTTTTGCATCAGATTCAGTTGTGGGGAACCATATCTTTAGGGTCGAAAGTTCCATTCTTGCGGCGTTCAGAAAATTCAGCAACAGCAGTAAAGAGGACATCACTGGAACTGTTCAGTGCCGTTTCACAGGCATCTTCAAGAACACTAATGATGAAGCCTACGCCGACGACCTGCATGGCAATATCATTGCTGATACCGAAAGAGGCACAGGCCACAGGAATCAGAAGGAGGGAACCGCCGGCTACACCGGAAGCGCCGCAGGCGCCAACTGTGGAAATCAGGCACAGAAGAAGCGCTGTCGGAAGATCGACAACAATTCCCAATGTGTTGGCAGCAGCTAAAGCCAGTACAGAAATGGTAATGGAAGCACCTGCCATGTTGATGGTTGCGCCGAGCGGAATAGAAATTGTAAAAGTATCGGGGTTAAGGCCCAGCCGCTTGCACAAGGTCAGATTGACAGGGATATTTGCTGCGGAACTTCTTGTAAAGAATGCATATACACCGCTTTCACGGATTGTTGTCCAGACAAGAGGATAAGGGTTATGGTGAACATTGAGGAATACGATAATCGGATTCATAACAAGAGCAACAAGAATGTAAGCGCCGATCAGGACCGCCAAAAGTTTTGCATATCCCAACAGGGCATCTACACCGGCAGTACCGACAGAATCAGCAACAAGTCCCATGATGCCAAGCGGAGCGAAGTGGATGACCCAGGTGACGACCTGAGTGATAGCACGGGCTATATCATCAAGCACAGATTTTGTTGTACCGTTTGCGTAACTTTTGAGTGCAAGACCGGCAATGATCGCCCAGGCCAAGATACCGATGTAATTTGCGGTAAGAAGCGCATTAACCGGATTATCTACAACGGAAAGAATTACATTGTGCAATACTTCAATGATGCCGGAAGGCGGAGCCAGTTTGGCATCGGCTGCCACCTGAAGATGAAGTACGGTCGGGAAAAAAAATGACAATGCCACGCCGACGAGAGAGGCACAGAAGGTTCCGATGACATACAAGATGATGATCGGTTTCATATTTGCGTTCGTCCCTTCTTTTTTTTGTGCCATCGCGTTCATGACAAGGAAAAATACGAGGACGGGAGCAACGCCTTTCAGTGCTTTGACGAAGAGATCGCCAAAAATTTTAACGACAGGGATTACCGTCGGTGTAAAGACGGCAATCAGGATACCGATGACCAAGCCGACAGCGATTTGTTTGATCAATGCGACACTGGACAAAACTTTTTTGATTTTGTTTAGCAAAGTAATTCCCCCTTTAATATAATAATTTAAGTATACCTTGCGTTTATATTTCTTTCAAGAAGCATATAAAAATGATTTGTATAAAGCTGTTTAGCATACGTTTTTAGCATAAGAAAGTATTTTCATATAGAATCGATAATTTCCGTAAAATACGAAATATATGGTAAAATACTCAAAGGGTAGAATGATAGGGGGAACGATGGAGACCGTAGGACTACTTGCCGGAATCGGCATACTTCCGGTGGAATTTATAGAGGCCGCACATATACAGGGATATAAGGTTGTATGCATTGCTGTGATTCCAGGAGTCGAAAAGAAACTAAAAGAAAAAGCTGATGCTTATTATGAAATCAGCGTCTTTAAATTGAATAAGGTCATTAAAACGCTTTTGTCGGAAGGCGTGCAGGAAGTCACAATGCTTGGGAAAGTAACAAAAGAATGGCTGTATAAGGATCATGTGATTCCTGATTTGCGTGCGCTGAAAGTTTTGAATCGATTGAGGAAAAAGAATTTCAAGGATGACACGATTACTTTGGAACTTGTGGAAGAATTGGGGAAAGACGGGATTTCAGTGCTGGATCAAACGAAATATTTAAAGCCTTTAATGCCGGGGCCGCAAATATTTACCAAACGCCGGCCGACAGAAAATGAAATGCTTGATGTAGCATTCGGCTTTAAGGCGGCTAAGGCCATTGGCGGTATGGATCTGGGGCAGACGGTGGTCATCAAAGATCAGGCGGTTATGGCAGTGGAAGCGATTGAAGGGACAGATGCCTGTATTAGACGCGGTGGTATGCTGGCCCGCGGGGGAGCCGTGGTGGTGAAGACGGCAAAACCGGATCAGGATCTGCGTTTTGATGTACCCGCTGTCGGATTGGAAACTTTACATTCTATGATGGAAACCGGATGCAAAGTACTTGCCATTGAGGCGTACCGCACCTTATTTGTGGAAAAAACGTCCGTGCTGAAAGAGGCGGATTGTGCAGGAATTGCTATTCTATCCGTGGAGCAGGAGCATTTATGAAAATTATGATGTCTGCCGGAGAAGCTTCCGGGGATATGCACGCCGCCGCTGTTGCCGCGGAAATTAAAAGAGAATATCCTGATGCTGATATTTTCGGCATGGGCGGAGATAATATGCGTAATGCGGGAGTGCGTATTATTTATGATATTGGTAATCTGGGAATTATCGGAGTGGTAGAAGTCATTCGTCATTTATCACTGTTTTTTAAGTTACGGACATTCCTTAGACATGCTATGATGGAAGAAAAACCGGATGTAGTTGTGTGTGTGGATTATCCGGGGTTCAATATGAAGATTGCCCACGTGGCAAAAGAGCTGGGCATTCCGGTAGTGTACTATATTGCACCGACAATTTGGGCCTGGCACAAGGGACGGGCAAAGAATATTGTTCGTGATGTGGAGCATGTGGCATCTATATTTCCCTTTGAAGCGGAGGCTTATCGAGAAGCTGGAGCCCGGGTGACTTTTGTGGGGCATCCTTTGGCAGATACTGTGAAAGCGTCTATGTCTTATGAAGAGGCAATGATGTTTTTTGGGGGAGACAGAGTAAAAAAAAGAATTCTGCTTATGCCGGGAAGCAGAAAAAATGAAGTGGAAAAACTTCTTCCCGCCATGCTTAAAGCAGCGGATATACTTACCGAAAAATGTGAGTGCCAATTCTTTTTGCCCCGTGCTGGTACGATTTCATCGGAGTTTATTCAAGATTTTTTAAAAAATGCTTCACCGAGATTGGATATCATTGTGACGGCCGGCCGGATATATGATCTGATGCGGATTTGTACGGCGTGTATCGCTTCGTCTGGAACCGCTACTCTTGAAACAGCGCTGATGGGGCTTCCTACTGTGCTTGTGTATCGATTATCTGCGATTACCTGGTTCCTGGCCAAGCATCTTGTACGGGTGGAGTATGCGGGGCTGCCGAATATACTGCTTCATAAAGAAGTGACGCCTGAACTTTTACAGGATAAAGTTACTGCCGGAAATATAGCGGAAGTCGTGCTGCCGTGGCTGACTGATGAGGTAAAGCGGCAGGAGAATATAAGAGAATTAAAATCTGTACGTGCCGTGCTGGGTGAAGGCGGAGCAGTTCGTCGTACGGCGGAACTTATATTAAGGACAGCAGAGGGGAAATAATGAGTAGTAAAAAAAATAAGATAAATAGTTATAAACGTCTTCTGTCTTACTTGTGGCCATACAAGAAGTTATTAATATTGTCAGTTGTTTTCATGCTTTTTGTAGCATTGTCAAATTTGGTGGTTCCATGGATTATTAAGGACGTGATTGACCAAGTGCTGGAGCAAAAGGACTTGCGAATGCTGTACTTGGTCATTGTAGCTATTTTAGTGACTTTCTTTATCAGGGCGCTCACGACTTTCGGGCATCGATATCTGATGGGGTATATCGGACAGGCGGTTATTATGGATATCCGTAATGTTCTCTACCATCACTTGCAGGTTTTGTCCATTTCCTACTATGATCGCCGCCGTACGGGGGATATCATGAGTAATCTGACTAATGATATTGCTGCGCTGCAAACGGCCATCGTGGTGGATTTTATTTCTCTTGTACAGGAAAGCGCGATTTTTATCGGCTCCTTTGCGTCTATGATTTATCTGCAATGGAAGCTGACCGTGCTTTGTCTCATCATCGTGCCTCTGGTTTCTTATGTGATTAAGTTTTTCGGCAGAAAACTGCATACCAGCGGGAGGGTGGTACAGGAATGCCTTGCTGATGTAACCTCCATGCTGCAGGAGACGATACAAGGCGTTCGTATTGTAAGGAGTTTTAACCGCGGCAGTTATGAGGAAAAACGGTTTGAAAAAATTAATCGTTCCAGCTTCAGCGCAACGGTTCGTTCCATCCGCCAACAGAGTCAGATGACGCCTTTTGTTGAATTTTTAGCGGCCATTGCGGTGTGCGCTATTATCTGGTATGGCGGTGTTTCCGTTATTGACGGGGTGATGACGACCGGGGAACTGATTGCGTTCCTTATTTATGCCATCAATTTGGCGAATCCGACACGGCGCGTGGCGGAAAGTGTTGGGAATATCCAAAAATCACTGGCTGCAGCCGACCGTGTTTTTGCCATCCTTGATGAGCAGCCGGAAGTACAGGATAAGCCGGACGCAAAGCAGCTCATTATTAAGAAAGGCAGAGTAGAGGCAAAGCACGTTTCTTTTTCCTATGAAAAAGAAAATCCAGTTCTCGTAGATTTAAACTTTATCGCGGAGCCGGGACAGACCATTGCTCTTGTCGGTCCATCGGGATCGGGGAAGACCACGGTGGCAAACCTGCTTCCCCGCTTTTATGATGTCAGCGTAGGGGCAATCTGCATTGATGGTATGGATATCCGCGATGTGACTGTCGGCTCTTTAAGGGAAAATATAGGTCTTGTACCTCAAGATACACTTCTCTTTAATACGACAATTAAGGAAAATGTTCTTTATGGAAGACTGGATGCGACGGATGAAGAGGTTTGGGCAGCTATAAAAGCAGCAAATGCGGAAAATTTTATCAGAGAACTTCCTCATGGCATAGATACGAAAGTTGGAGACCGGGGACTTGTATTGTCCGGCGGGCAGCGGCAGCGTATTGCTATCGCACGGGCAATACTGAAAGATCCGGCCATTTTGATCCTGGATGAGGCTACTTCCGCTTTGGATACAGAAAGCGAGAAAATTGTACAGGATGCTTTGGATAAACTGATGGTGGGACGGACATCGTTTGTTATTGCCCATCGTTTATCGACGGTTAAAAATGCTGATCAGATATTAGTGCTGAATAAAGGACGGATTGAAGAACAGGGAACACATGAAGAACTTATGGCTATGGGCGGTTTATATCATGAACTGTATACCATGTCGATAAAACAGCCGGAAGGAGAAAAATAACTTGTACTGGTTTTATAATGTCTGTCTGGTTGCTTATTGGTTCTTTCAGGTGCCGGTACTGCTTTACCGTCTTATTTTTGAAGACGGTTTTTATGACAGACTGAAGCAGAGTGCCGGGATTATGCCGACGCCGACTTTGGAACAGATTGCTTATCATAATGCAATCTGGATACATGCGGCGTCGGTGGGTGAAGTTGTCGCAGCCAGTCCTATTGTGAGAGAATTGAAAAAACGCTATCCCAAAGAAATGGTCGTTGTATCCGTCGTTACTGCTACAGGTCACCGAATGGCGCAAAGGATCATGCCCGAGGCGGACGGCCATATATTTTTTCCTTTTGATTTGCCTGTTATCACAGAACGAATTGTGAATATAGTGAATCCTAAAGCAATTATTCTGATTGAAACGGAATTGTGGCCAAATTTTCTTCGGCTGGCATGGAGAAAGAATATTCCTGTTATGATGATGAACGGCCGTATCAGTGACCGTTCTATGAAAAGGTATTCCCTGATCCGGCGTTTTACCTCGCGCATGCTTCTCCAAATTAAAAAATTTTGTATGCAGTCGGGCATTGATGCAGAACATATCATTTCTATGGGAGCACTTTCTGATCGGGTGACAATTACAGGAAATACAAAGTATGATGAAACCTATGTGGAAGTTTCGGAAGAAGAGAAACAACAGCTTCGTCATGAATTTCACTTTGATGGAAAAGGGCCTGTGATTGTAGCAGGGAGTACGCATAACGGAGAAGAAGAAATTATTCTTCGTATATTTGGCAAGATTCTGAAAGAGTATCCTGACGCCCGGTTGCTTCTGGCAGTACGTGAGATTACAAGGGCACCGTCTGTCCGCTTTTTGGTGAAGCATTTTGGATACAGTGTTCTCCGCCGCTCTAAGATGGGGACGGAGGAAGATGATGGGAGAGGCCATCAGGTTATTATTCTTGATACCATTGGTGAATTAGGACGTTTATACAGTCTTGCGGACGTAGTTTTTGTTGGCGGAAGTTTTGTAAAGGTGGGGGGACATAACATATTGGAACCTGCGGCACATGGGAAACCGGTGCTTGTAGGTCCTTATATGTTCAATTTCCGGGAAATATTTGATCTGCTGTCTAAGCGTGGTGTCTGCTGCATGGCACAAAATGAGTCTGAATTAGAAAAAACGCTGCGGGATTTATTGGCTCATCCCGAAAAAATGAAGGCTATGGGGGAAGCGGCGTTGTCTGTGGTGGCGGAGAATCAGGGGGCGACGAAAAGGAATGTAGATACTTTTGCAAAACTTGCTGAAAAGTATAAGATTGATTTGATGGAGAATACTGATGAGTATTGAGTCTTACATACTTGGACTCCAAAAAAATCCGTCGCCGGGAAAGATAGGAAAGATTGTTCTTGGCGGGTTGGAGCTTCTTGCAGGGATTTATGAAAAAGGTGTCGTGAAAAAATATGAGAAGGCTGGGCGAAATGCCCGCCGTATGCCGATACCTGTTATCAGTGTTGGAAATATTACGGCCGGTGGAACGGGGAAAACACCGTGCATTTTAAAGCTGGCTGAAATGCTTCACAAAAAGGGGCATCATCCGGCCATTCTCTCCCGCGGTTATAAAAGCGGATTGGAAAAAGTCGGAGGAGTTGTATCTGACGGACGATCTTTGCGGATTTCCCAGAAACTGGCGGGAGATGAGCCTTATATGATGGCGTTAAAAATTCCTGATGTTCCTGTTCTTGTGGGACGTAATAGGATCATTTCTGCGGAAAAAGCGATTAAATTGGGGGCGGATATATTGCTTTTAGATGATGGTTTTCAGTACTGGGATATGAAGCGGGATTTAGACATCGTTCTCATAGACTGCACGAATCCTTTCGGTTACGGATATTCCCTGCCCCGCGGACTTCTCCGTGAGCCTATGGAGGCATTACGACGTGCCCATACATTTATCCTCACTAAAAGTGAGCAGGCAGATGTGTCTGTGAAAACGGATATAAAGAAGAACCTTTTTCGATTGGCACCGCAGGCGCTTATCCTTGAATCTTTCCATTCGCCGTCATTGCTTGTTCCTTTCAATAAATGGAAAAAAGGAATCAAAGAAGACTGTTTATCCTGCCAGAAAGGGAGAAGGACGTTTATTCTTTCAGGAATAGGAAATCCTGAAGCGTTTAAAGAAACAACATTAGAGGCGGGGCTGAGCCCTGTGGGAAATATGTTTTTTCCGGATCACCATGTATATACATCAGCAGATATGGAATCTGCTGAAATGGCAGCTGCATATAGTGGTGCTGATCTGATCACGGTGACAGAAAAAGATGCGGTAAAGATGCTGAATTTAAGTAAAGCGGAAGACAGTAAAATTCCTCTTTATGTTTTGGAGATAGAAATGAAATTTGCTGAAAATGGAGAAGCACAGCTTCAGGAACAATGGGAGGCCTTTTTATGAAAATTGCCTGTATAATCCCTTCCCGCTATGCATCGACACGTCTGCCGGGAAAACCGCTGAGGATGATTGCGGGGAAAACGTTAGTGCGACGTGTTTATGAAAGAGCGATTTTGGCGATGCTGCCTGATGTGGTCATCGTAGCTACGGATCATAAAGATATTGAAAAAGAAGTCCGGTCTTTTGGTGGAGATGTAGTGATGACTTCTGCTGATCATCCGACCGGGACTGACCGTTTAGCGGAAGTGGCGGAAAGTCTGCCGGATTATGATATCATTGTCAATGTACAGGGAGATGAGCCTTTGATTGATCCCAATGTTATCGATCTTCTTGCGAAGACACTTGTTGAACGGGCGGAACTTGATATGGTGACAGTGGCAACGCCGTTAAAAAATGACGACTACGAAGATCCATCGGCGGTAAAAGTTGTTGTCAACCAAAAGGGCGAAGCATTATATTTTTCAAGAGCGCTGATTCCCTATCCCCGCCATGATTTTGTGGTTCCCGCATTAAAACATGTAGGAATTTATGCCTATCGGAGAGAGTTTCTTCTGAAATATGCCCATATGAAGCAGACGCCGCTTGAAATGACAGAGTCTTTGGAACAACTGAGGGCGTTGGAAAGCGGGCATAAAATAGGTGTAATTACGGTAGAGACGGAAGATATAGGGATTGACACGGAAGAAGATCTAAAGAAAGTAAACGCATATTTCGAAAGGAGCCAATTATGAAAACAATTCAGGTGGGAAATCTTACTATTGATGGAAGCAGATTATTTTTAATTGCCGGCCCCTGTGTGATTGAAGGCTACGACCGCACATTGATGATTGGCCGTGAAGTGAAAAGAATTTGTGAAAAATTAGGTGTACAATATATTTTTAAAGCATCTTTTGATAAGGCAAATCGTTCTTCTTATCATTCTTTTCGTGGTCCGGGGCTGGAGGAAGGTCTTCGAATTCTAAAGTCTATAAAAAAGGAACTGGATGTGCCAGTGCTTTCCGATGTGCATGATGTGACTCAATTGGAAAAGGCCGCGGAAGTGTTGGATATGCTTCAAATCCCCGCATTTCTCTGCCGCCAGACCGATTTGGTTTACGGGGCGGCGATGACAGGAAAACCGGTAAATGTAAAAAAAGGACAATTCATGGCGCCTGAAGATATGAAAAACGTGCTGAATAAAATGGAAGAAGCTCATAATCCCAATTTGGCCGTCACCGAACGAGGGGTATCTTTCGGTTATCATAATCTTGTAGTAGACATGCGTTCTTTCCCGATGATGAGGAAGTTTGGTTATCCGGTTATCTATGATGCTACCCACAGTGTGCAGCTGCCGGGAGCTATGGGTACGGTAACCGGCGGGCAGCGGGATATGATTCCTTATCTTGCACGTGCGGCGGCAGCAAGCGGAGTGGATGGATTCTTTATGGAAGTTCACGATAATCCGCCGGAAGGTCTGTCTGACTCTACGAATATGCTTTATTTGTCATCTTTGGAGGGGCTGCTGAAAGATTTAATTAAGATCAATGAAATTGTGAAACACGATAAATAAGAAGATATTAACTAATAATAAAGAGAATATAGTATAATAAATTGATACAGAACAAAACCGTTTCTTTTTAGCGTAAGATAAGACATAGTTGCCTAATGGTGAGCCGCTGCCAGCGGCATGGATTTATCAAGGGAGGAAGCATGTCTTCGATAGAAACAGCGATAAGGGTGCTTCGTGATGAGGCGGATGCCATTTTGGGCCTGATTGATAAACTGGATAATAATTTTGAGTCAGCTGTCGATTTGATTCTTCATGCAAATGGTCGTGTCATACTGACGGGAATGGGAAAGTCCGGGCATATTGCAAAAAAAGTTTCTGCAACTATGGCAAGTACGGGAACACCGTCATTTTTTCTTCATCCTGCGGAAGGTATCCATGGAGATTTGGGAATGGTGACAGCTGAAGATGTGGTTGTAGCTTATTCCAATAGCGGTGAAACCGGTGAAATATTAAACATTCTGCCTTCGCTGAAAAGAATCGGTGCGAAATTGATTGCTGTTGTTGGGAACACCCATTCTACGCTGGCGGAAAATGCAGATGTTGTATTGGATGCAGGTGTTTTACAAGAGGCTGATTCCCTCGGATTGGCTCCGACCAGTTCAACGACAGCGGCATTGGCACTTGGCGATGCTTTGGCAGTGGCGCTTATGGAAAAAGAGAATTTTACTGCCGATAAATTTGCGGTATTTCATCCGGGCGGATCTTTGGGAAAACGTCTGCTTATGACTGTTGAAATGGTTATGCACCATGGCAGTGACAATCCCGTAATTAAAGAAACTGCTTCTGTTAAGGATGCGCTTTTTGTGATGACTAAAATGGGGCTTGGTGCGGTATCTGTTGTGGATGGAAAGTTTAAGCTGAAGGGGCTTATGACAGATGGGGATGTCCGTCGTGGGCTGGAAAAAGAAAAAGATTTTCTGATGCTCACCATAAAAGAAGTGATGACACAGAATCCTTTGGTAATAACTGCTGATAAGTTGGCGGCAGAAGCACTCCATAAAATGGAAAAACATGCGCCTCATCCTATCACGGTGCTTCCTGTAGTGGATAAGGATGGAAAATCTATAGGTATGGTGCATGTCACAGATTTGTTGAGACAAGGTGTGGTCTGATGAGAGGTTCGCGAAGTATAAAGGCATTCTTTTTCGACGTAGATGGAACCTTGACTTCCGGTACATTGATTTTAGGGACGGAAGGCGAAGCTTATAAAATCTTCCACGCCCAGGATGGAATGGCCTTGGGGCTGGCACATCATATGGGATATATTACCGGTTTTATTACCGGGCGTACTTCGGATATTGTCCGTGTGCGGGCGGAGGAATTAAAAGTAGATGTGCTCCTTATGGGGGTGAAAAATAAGGTACAGGCCGTGGCAGCGGCCTTGGAAAAGTATCGTTTGTGTTGGGAAGAAGTCGCTTTCATGGGAGATGATTTAAATGATCTGCCTCTTTTTGATAAAGTTGGAATAGCAGGCAGTCCATCAAATGGCGCTCCTGAAAACTTAAAAAAGGCGGAATTTGTTTCCCGCCGTGCCGGGGGAAGTGGGGCGGCGAGAGAGTTTATTGAGGAAATACTCAAGGAACAGGGACGGTGGGATGAGGCGGTTGCGTCATTTTATTCGGAAATGCAAGAGGCACCTGCCCGGCAATAGTTATATAATTTAGGAAACTGATTTTTGAGGAAGAGAAGACATGCTTTCTAATGTAAAATATCATTTGCTTAAGATGGTCAGCAGCATACTTTGCAGAATGCCCTATAAAAATATTTTAGCTATAGGTTCTTTTCTGGGGCCGGTAATTATGAATCGGATACCGAAACAACGTAATCGTGGAATAGAGCAGATTATGACAGGTCTGTTATGTAAAAGAGAAGATGCGGAGCGGCTGTTGAATAAGGTGTATCAACGTGTAGGAATGTCGGCGATGGAAATGCTGTATATGCCGCGGCTGTGCCGAGAGAAACTTCATATAGATGAATATGTTTCTATTGATCATCCGGAGTATCTGGAGGCTGCATATGCAGAGGGGAAAGGGATTGTGGGGCTTACTGCCCACGTAGGAAACTGGGAATGGCTTGGAGCCGGTCTTGCCCTGCATGGATATGATACGTCCGCTATTGGCAAAAAACAGAAAGATGATGCTCTGATGAGGATTATTAATGAATATCGGGCGGAATCAGGCGAACATATTTATCTGACCGGAACAGGCGGCTATGAAATGATTGCAGCGGCCCGTTCCATGAAAAAGAACCATATTCTCGGATTTTTATCTGATAAAGATGGAGATAGAGTGGGGATACCGGTTCGTTTCATGAATCGGATTTTCTCCTTTCCCCAGGGACCCGTGGTTTTTGCCAAGAAGTTCAAAGCTCCGGTACTTCCTATCTTTGTAGTTAGGAATGAAGACTGCATAGGGAATACCATTTGTGTAGGAAAGCATTTTTATTATGAAGAAACCGGAGATAAAAAACATGACTTGCTGGTGAACGCACAAAAAATGGCTACCATTATGGAAGAGTTTATTAAAGCACATCCTGCCGATTGGATGTGGTTCCAGCATCTTTTTTGGACGGAACCATGGAGTATTGAGATGTATTGCCGGATGACAGATGAAGAAAAAAAGGAAATTATCCACGGAGTACCTTTTGCGGAAAGAGCGGAGGGAGGCAGTACATGAAAAAACATAAAAAATCTATTATTGGTGTAGTACTCATGGTCTTGATCACCTTAGGAGTGTACATACTTTTTAAAGGAAACGGTAATTCTGTTTTTACTGGTGATGATACGACACAGGCAGTGGAGTTCAATGATATTAACCTGAATGAAGAAAAAGACGGTAAAGTGATATGGAATCTGAAGGCGCGTCATGTTAAGATGGAGAGTGACAGAAATACGGCTTATCTTACGGATATAGAAGGCTTTTTTGCAGAAGATGGGAATGAATTGTCTATCAAAGCAAAGAAGGGAATCATAAAAAGAGCGGAGCAAACAGTAAATCTTGAGGGAGATATTGAGGGAAAGACGAAAGACGGCCTTATTCTTTATGCCAAAAACCTGACTTATGATGGGAAGAAGCAGGTTTTATCCACAGATTGCTCGTTTACCGCGGAAAAGGATGGGCGAATATTAACAGCAGATTCATTTACGGCCGATCGTGTACTTGAAAAAATTGTAGCAAAAGGACATGCTAAGCTTGCTGATAAGGAGGCAAATAAGTGAGGAAAATATATGGGTTCCTGGCAGTATTTTTAATTGCAGCAGGCGGTACGGCATGGGCAGATGATATCACCGCCGATGTATTGACTTATGATGGAAAAGCTAAAACAGTCATTGCGACAGGGAATGTGGTTATTCATGCTAATGAGGGCGCTGTAGTTACCGGTAAAAAAGGCCAGTATTATTTTGAAAACCGCAGCGCATGGCTTGATGGAGGTGTTGAGTACCAAAAAGACCAGACTGTTATGACCGCGGAAAAAATGTATTTATATGAAGATAAAACAACTCGCGGTGTAGGTGGAGTCTATATTCATGATGAAGCGGAAAAGCGCACGATGAAAGGAGACGATATCATGTATAATCCGGAAACCGGATTCGGCAAAATTCAGGGGAATGGTTACCTGGAATCTGTTGATGGTATTATCGAGGCGCCTTTGATCGAAGGAAATATGAAACAGGTAAAGATAGAAGCAACCGGTGGAGTACACCTTTCCAGTACTATGCATCAAATGAATGGATACGGGGACAAAGCTGTTTATACAAGAAGTGGACAGGAAGGGATCGATGGTAAACTGATATTGACAGGAAATGCCCATGTTGTGCAAAATGGGAATTCTTTTGACGGACCTGAGCTGATTATGCGGGATGCAGAGAAAATTGTAGAGACTTCCGGAAGAAGCACAATCACAATTACAAACACTGCAGGCGCATCAAGTATGGCTGCCGGAAACCAAGCCGCTGAAACAGGCGGCACAGAACGCGTGACAGAAGAAACTCCTATCGCAGGAAGACCATCCTATGCCGACGAACCGGCACAAAGTTCTTTTTTTGATAAGGATCACAAATGAAAATAGAAACACATCATTTAATCAAACGCTACGGAGAACGTACCGTAGTTAATGATGTAAATGTAGAAGTTGAACAGGGAACAGTTGTAGGTCTGCTCGGGCCTAACGGTGCGGGAAAAACCACAACTTTTTATATGATTGTCGGCATTATCCGGCCTGATGAAGGGGATGTGACTGCTGATGGGAAATCTTTGGATCATATGCCTATTCATGAACGGCATCAGTTCGGTATCAGCTATTTACCCCAAGAAGCTTCCATATTTCGCAAAATGACAGTATGGGAAAATATGATGTCTTTACTGGAAACAAGAACAGAATTAAGCCCTGCAGAGAGAAAAGAAAAGGCGGAAGGGCTTCTGGAGGAGTTTCATATTACTCATGTAAAGGATACAAGGGGAGATGCCCTTTCAGGCGGCGAACGGAGGCGGGCAGAAATTGCCAGATCTTTGACCATGGGGCCGTCCTTTATATTGCTGGATGAACCTTTTGCCGGTGTAGACCCTCTCGCTGTCGAAGATATACAAAGCGTTGTCATGCATCTTAAAACAAGAGGTATCGGTATTTTAATTACAGATCATAATGTTCGTGAAACTCTTCGGATTGTGGATAATGCGTATATCCTTTCAGAAGGGAAAATTCTGCTTAATGGAAAATCCGGTGATATTGCTGCAGATCCTGTGGCGAGAAAATTCTACCTGGGAGAAAATTTCAGCCTATGATTTATTTGATTAAAGGAGTGGGATTCTGATGCGTATACTTGATAAATATATCCTTAAGGAATTCCTGGGACCTTTTTTGTTTGGTGTTGCCGCATTTACTGCTATATTTCTCGGGGCGGATACACTGCTGAAAATTGCGGACTATGTTACAAAATATGGTGCATCTTCTACCGCGGCACTGAAAATATTTATATTGGCACTGCCCCGGATTATTGTTTATACGTTTCCTATGGCGGTCTTATTGGGGGCGTTAATGGCGACATCCCGGCTATCCGGTTCCAGCGAATTGATTGTTATGCGGACATCCGGACAGAGCTTTAGCCGATTGGTCATGCCTATTTTTATCCTTACTTTTTTAATCAGTTTATGTGCGGTGGCTTTTAATGAGTATGTGGTGCCATGGACGAATCGGAAATATGAACAGGTTATCAATATTGAAATTAAACGTAATTTGAATCCGGGGGTTACGGATCATGTTATTCTTCGTGATGTACAAAATGGAAAAATTGCCCATTTGCTTTATGCGAGGAGATATAATCCTGAAAATAAAAAATTGGAAAATATAACGATTCAGGAATTCCAGAATGAAGCTGTTATCCGCGTGGAAAATGCGCCAAATGCCGTTTGGAAAGATGGTAAATGGTTTATGGAAAACGGTACTATTTATGATCTTGGTGAAGATGGAATTAGCCGCACGATGCGTTTTAAGAATCAATTTATTCCTTATGGGCAGTCGCCGGAAACGATACAAAAAGAGCATAAAGATTATGATGAGATGACCATTCGGGAGCTCTTTACAGCAAGAAAAGCTTATGAGGCTGCTCATGAAGATGCGACTGCCATTGTTATGGAAATTCATCGCCGTTTTTCACTTCCTTTTGCGAGTTTTGTCTTTGGTCTCGTAGGAGCGCCTCTCGGCGTGCAGCGCGAACGATCATCATCATCAATCGGATTTGGACTTTCAGTAGTTATTATTTTTGTATATTATGCCGTAATGACATTTCTTGAAGCGCTTGGAAAAGGGCATGTAATTTCTGCGGTGGCAGCAGTATGGCTCCCAAACCTGATCGCTCTTATTTGTGCAGTGTACTTGATTAAGCGGGTTAATCAGTAATTATATTGTGCGTTCTCTCTTTTTAATTTCTTCGCTGTGGTATTTTAACTGAAGGAGGTCAGTATGTTTATTGGCATTGCTATGTTTTTCGTCCTTATGCTGATGGGCGGACTCATTGCATTTCTTGGCGATAAAATTGGATCCAAGGTGGGGAAAAAGAGAATGACGCTCTTTGGACTGCGGCCAAAATATACTTCCATTATCGTTACGATTATTTCAGGTGTCCTTATTTCATTCCTGACAGTTGCTGTGCTTGCCGTTGTAAATGAAAATGTACGCGTAGCGCTTTTTGGCTTGAGCAAATTACAGGCACAGATGGCAAACCTTAATCAGGAGATCATCGTAAAAAATAAAGAACTTGATGAAGGTAAAAAGCAGCTTGAGGCAAGGAATAAAGAGTATGAAGGGGTAACAAAAAAATCGGAAAAGACAGTAAAAGAATTGGAACGGGTGGAAAGCCAGCGTGCTTACGTGCAGAGTGAACTATTTTCTGTACAAAATGCTTACCAGGAAGCGCAGGCAGGTATCCGGCAGTCTGCAGAAGAAATAGAACAGTTGGAAAAAACAAAAGAAGAACTTTCCGGTAATATTACAAAACTGAACAGCGAGAAGGAAGCGCTTCTTGGGAATATTGCGGCTATCCGTGAAGGCACTGTCGTTTTTCGTGCAGGACAGGTGCTTACTGATGCGGTTGTTGATGAGAATATGTCCAAAGAACAATCTGAGCAGGTACTTGGGAGTATTTTGAATGATATCAATAATTTGCTGAAAGAACGAATGAATGTCAGTGACAAAGATGTTTACCTTGTACGTATGCCGAAGATTGCATTTGACAAAGCCGTTGATCAAGTGGCAGGTGCAAGCAATAAGAAGCTTGTTCGTGTTGTTGCTGCGGGAAACCTGATTTTGGGGGAGCCGGCAATTGTGGAATTTGATGTTCATGATAATAATCTGGTTTTTCATGCGAATGAAACCATCATGACGGCGAAGATGCTCGATTATAAAGGTCTTAAACGGCCGGATGCTCAGGTTCTGAGTATGCTGAATGAATTGAACCATTTAGCAAAGGATAAAGGGATACTGCCGGATCCGATTACAGGAAAGGTGGGACAGCTGGAAGGGCAGGAACTGCTTTCGGTGATTGAAAAAGTAAAAGGATATAACAGTAAATGTGTTCTCGTTATAAAAGCGAAAAAAGATATCTATTCGGAGGGTCCGCTTTTAATTGATATTGAAGTAGAAAGAGATGTTTCATGATACTTGCTCTTGATCCCGGTTCAGTAAAAACCGGTGTGGCTGTTGTCTATAAAAATGGGAGTCTCGCAAGGAAAAAGGTTATCCAAACAGAAGATTTTGAGAAAGAAGTTCAGGAGATTCTTGACGCATACGACATCGGTGTCATTGTGATGGGAAACGGCACTCATCATAAAGAGATGCAGCAGCGGACGGTGATGCTCTTGAAGGAGCATGAGAAGAATGTAAAAATAGAATTGGTGGATGAAAAGTATACCACGGAAATGGGGGAAACATGGTATAAAAGAGAACATCCTGTGACCGGCTGGCGGCGTTTGATCCCGGACGGATTCCGCCGTATTCCTGTTCCTGTAGATGATTATGTGGCATGGATCATCGCTTGTATTTACTTGGGGATTGTCCGTGCAGAAGATGTGGGGCATAAAAAGGTGTGATGAAATACATTTTTATTGACATACAAGATTATATGTAATATACTCTTGTAGTATTGCGGGGTATGGCGCAGTTGGTAGCGCACCTGCTTTGGGAGCAGGGGGTCGCCAGTTCGAGTCCGGCTGCCCCGACCAGCATGGCTCAGTAGCTCAGTTGGATAGAGCAACCGCCTTCTAAGCGGTAGGTCGTGGGTTCGAATCCCCCCTGGGTCACCAGCAGTTTCACATTTTGTGAACAGAAAAAGGTCTGTATATACGGATCTTTTTTTGTGTTATTTTATGGCAAGAAAAATCAATATGGAGATTCTTCCTTGCAATTTTCTATGGATAGGAGTATCATGTTGTTCTGTTAATAAAGTATCCCCAGCATAAACAGGCCTCTAAATGGAGTAAATTAATTTAATTTAAAAATAGAGAGTTCTATAGGGAAAACAGATTACAAGTTTATTCAGGAGGTGTCCTTATTGGCGGCTAAAGCGGCTCAACTTGCACAGTGGCTTAAAGAATTGCAGGATAAAGTGAATGCAGATGGCAATATTAAATATGATGACATACTTCTTTTTACAAAAGAAAAATCTCTGACGTCCAAACAGTTAGATTCTGTTTTTAAGGCGCTTCATGAAGGTGGCGTAGAAATTATTTATGAAGAGGACGGTAAAGATGAGTTTAGAGATGGAGAGTCGGAAGAAGAATTTGAAGATGAACTTTTAGAAGATGGCGATGCAGAAGCAGATGTTGATGAAAAGGAATGGGAAAAGGGGGATGGTGATATTTCTGCTGATCCGGCTGGGATAACCGATCCGGTTCGATTATATCTAAGAGAATGCGGTACGACACCTCTTTTAACTTCTGAACAGGAAATGAAACTGGCACAGACGATTGAAATTGGAAAAATGCCTGAAGCTACTGATGAACAAAAACGGATGGCGGCAGAAGCGAAAAAGGAAATGGCCAATGCTAATCTTCGACTTGTCGTGTCTATTGCGAAAAAATATCCCGGCAGGGGAATGCCTTTCCTTGATTTGATCCAGGAAGGGAATATGGGACTTTTGAAAGCCGTGGATAAGTTCGATTACACGAAAGGATATAAATTCAGTACTTATGCTACATGGTGGATTCGACAGGCTATTACCCGTTCTATTGCGGATCAGGCCAGAACTATCCGTGTACCGGTTCATATGGTGGAAACCATTAATAAAATGAACCGTGTAGGGCGACATTTCCTGCAGGAACATGGTAGGGAAGCGACAAACGAAGAGCTGGCCAAAGAAATGGAAACCAGTGTGGAAAAAATTCGTGAAGCTAAAAAAGCGGCACAGGATCCTATTTCTTTAGAAACGCCTATTGGTGAAAAGGAAGATTCCCATTTGGGAGACTTTATTGAGGATCAGAAGACAGCCTCTCCGGAAGATGAGGCGGCAGCAACCATGCGCCGTGAGCAGATCCATCAGCTTTTGGAAACATTAACGGAACGTGAAAAAGGCGTTATTGCACTGCGGTACGGAATTGATGATGGAACCCAGCGTACATTGGAAGAAGTGGGAAAATATTTTGGAGTTACCCGCGAACGTATTCGTCAGATTGAAGGGAAAGCTTTAAAAAAATTAAAAAAATTGGCTATTCCCATGGCAGGGCTTTAATTAAATGAAACTTCAGCAGAGGCGAACTGTCTGGAATCAAATGATGATTGCAAATCCATTCTTTCTGTAGTATAATAACACCGTTAATCTGGACAGTCCTCTGCCAAATGCGATCGGCATGAATGTCTTGTGAGAAGGAGGAAAAGATCGTGAATATTATTGAAACCTTGGAAAATGAACAACTCCGCAATGACATCCCTGCATTTCGTCCGGGTGATACGGTTCGTGTGCATGTAAAGGTTGTCGAAGGCAAGACTGAAAGAATCCAGGTGTTCGAAGGCATTGTTATTGCGAGAAGAAATCATGGCGTAAGGGAAACATTTACTGTACGTCGTATTTCTTATGGCGTAGGTGTAGAAAGAACATTCCTGATTCATTCTCCGCGTTTGGCAAAGATTGAAGTGAAGCGCCACGGTATTGTCCGCCGCGCCAAGCTGTTCTATTTGCGCGGACTGTCCGGTAAAGCGGCGAGGATTAAGGAAAGAAAGTAAAACAAGAAAAGAGGACCTGCGGGTCTTCTTTTTTCGTGTTTTAGACTATTACATATAAATGTGGTACAGAAAAAGAGTTGTGACTGCATTCGCAAACTTTGCCATATAAAAAGATAATTATTTGCAGGGCATAGTCAATGTGATACAATAAACTGGATGTATGATAGGAGGAGTTATGAAATCAATATTCATACCAACCTTTATGGCGGCAGTTTTAGCAGTTTCCGTAACTGCAGAAGCAAATAAAATAGAATCGGTTATTGCTGTTGATTATTTGAATGTGGAAGTCATGATGAAAGAGCCGCTCACAGAAAAGGAGCTGGATCCCCGCCAGATGGAAGATCCTGGTTACAAGCCGAGTTTTACTTTCAATGAGGGAGTTAGAGCTACGGGATTGCCTGTTCTTCAACCTTCTGATGGTTTTCATGAAAATGTGTACAGAATTCCTGTTAATGGATTGGATATAGATATTATTTACCGTATTTCTTACAAAGGACAGAAACCTCATACATTTAAGGCGTATGAGTCAGGCGAGATGAAAGATAAATACAGGGAGCGGTATGGCAGTTATTTTTAATCGGGAGTAATTATGCATATAGTTTTGGTGGAGCCTGAAATTCCTGGAAATACAGGAAATATAGCAAGACTTTGTGCGGCAGAACATTTGACGCTTCACTTGGTTGAACCGCTTGGATTTCAGATTGATGATAAACATCTGAAAAGAGCAGGGCTTGATTACTGGGATCTGCTTGACGTCCATGTGCATCCGAATTATGATTCCGTGGTACGGATGCTTGCGGGTCACCATTTTTATTTAAATACGACAAAAGCGATACGTTCCTATACAGATATTTCCTATGATGGGGACGATGTACTTGTCTTTGGGAAAGAAACGAAAGGACTTCCCGAGGAATTGCTGCGGAGCCATAAAGAAGACTGTATCCGCATACCCATGATAGAAGAAGCGCGTTCCCTGAATTTATCAAATGCGGTGGCGATTGTGGCAATGGAAGCGATGCGCCAGGTCGGATTTCCCCATTTGCTGAAACAGAGCGGTCGTTTATTTAAAGGAGGAACTGGGAGCAATGAATACTTATGATGAAGCGCATGCATTGGCAAAGGCAATTCGTGAATGTGATGAGATGAAAAGACTTACGCAGGCTGCGGAAAAAATTAAGAGTAATGCAGATGCGGGGAAAATGGTTAAAGAGTATATCATGGCACAGATGAAATCTGACTATGCGAAGCTGGCGGGGCAGGAAACGGATGAGCAGGAGTATCGCCATCTTCAGGAACTGGCCTTACTTATAAGCAATAATAGTGATGCCCAGGAATACTTACAGGCATTTATTCGATGGAACCAGGTGGCTGCGGATATTCAGAAGATCATTTCTGATGCGATGGCGCAGGGTATGGATGTATTGGATTTGCAAAAATGACAAATTGGAACAGCTTTTTTGAGGGGATTTTAGACGAAAGACTGATTAAAGTAAATGAACCGATGGCAAACCATAATACTTATGGCATCGGCGGAAATGCAGATGTGTTCGTGAGTCCGGCTGATAAAGAATCACTGATTGTTGTTTTAAGAAAAGCAGCTGCGGAAGGTTTGCCGGTGACATTGATTGGCGGCGGTTCCAATTGCCTGATTAGTGATAAAGGAATTCGCGGGGTAACGATTTGTACTTCCCGTATAAAACCGGAGATGACCTGCTTTGAAACTTGGATTACTGCTTATGGCGGAGTAGGAACGGGAACCGTAGCACGATTTGCACAAAAGAACAGCCTTACCGGATTTGAGTGGGCGGTGGGGATTCCCGGTACACTTTGCGGGGCCGCTTTCATGAATGCCAATGGTTATGGCAGCAAAATGAGAAATGTAGTAGAAGAGGTTTATGCCGTATCTATTGATGGGGAAATAGACAAAGTATATGGTTGGGACGACCTGCACTATGGCGAAAGTGATAGTGTATTTATGCACAACGGCGATGTTATTTATGGCGTCAAACTTCATTTGGCGATGGGAGATTCTGAAAAAATCAAGGCAGAAATGGATGACCATCAGCAATCCCGCCGAGCGAAGCAACCCTTGGAAAAAAGAAGTGCAGGGACAATGTATCTCCGGCCGCCGGGATACCATGTGGGTCCCATGATTAAAGCCTGCGGATTGATCGGATTTGCAATCGGTGATGCAGAGGTATCTACCAAGCATGCGGATTTTGTGGTGAATAATGGAAATGCTTCCTGTGAAGACGTTTTGGCTGTACTCCATGAAGTTCAAAGACGGGTGAAAGAAAAGTTTGGCGTCCATATTCCTCTTGATGTAAGAATGCTTGGTGAGGGACTGGAACAGGAAAGATAAATAAGGAGTTGGAGAAGGAGAGTCTATTGAGAGCCTCTTCTTTTTCAATGAAATAAAAAAATAATTATTATGCTCTTGATTTTCAACCCAAAAGTATGTATTATAATAACGTAAGTTAGCACTCAAAGATGGTGAGTGCTAATAAGTAAAGGAGGAATTGAAATGTTAAAACCATTAGCAGATCGTGTTCTTGTCGAAGTCGATGTAGAAGAATCCAAGACCGCAGGCGGTATTTTGCTTCCTGATACAGCGCAGAAGAAATCCCAGAAAGGGACAGTTATTGCCATTGGCAGTGGGAAGGTCCTTGACAACGGAGAACGTTTACCGTTTGAAGTGGCGGTAGGCGACAGAGTTCTTTTTGCAAAGTATTCCGGTGTTGATATTGAAGAAGGCGGAAAGAAGTTCCTTCTTCTTTCTGAAAGAGATATTCTTGGAAAACTTTAATATTGTTTGTATAAATGTATAGGAGTGATATAAATGGCAAAGAAAGTTCTTTATAATGAAGAAGCTCGCAAAGCGCTTTTAAAAGGTGTTGATCAACTGGCAGATGCAGTAAAGATTACTCTTGGACCCAAGGGGCGTAATGTAGTCCTCGACAAGAAATATGGCGCACCGAATATCGTTAATGACGGTGTATCCATCGCCCGTGAGATTGAGCTGAAAGATCCCTTTGAAAATATGGGTGCCCAGCTTGTGAAGGAAGTGGCAACAAAGACAAATGACGTGGCCGGTGACGGCACGACAACTGCTACACTGCTGGCTCAGTCCATGATTCATGAAGGGATGAGGAACGTAGCTGCCGGTGCAAACCCGATGGTTCTGAAAAAAGGAATCGAAAAGGCAGTAGACGTTCTCGTGGGAGAAATTAAAAAGAAAGCTGTATCCGTTGATACGAAGGCTAAGATTGCACAGGTAGCCTCTGTTTCTTCTGCTGATTCTACCATTGGTAATCTGATTGCTGATGCCATGGAAAAAGTAGGTAATGATGGTGTTATTACTGTAGAAGATTCCAAAACTATGGGTACAAGCCTTAAAGTTGTGGAAGGTATGCAGTTTGACCGTGGGTATCTCAGCCCGTACATGGTTTCCGATGCTGATAAAATGGAATGTGTCATGAATGATCCATACATTCTCATTACCGATAAAAAGATCCCTGTAATTCAGGATATTATCCAGCTGTTGGAGAAAGTGGTACAGGCAGGTAAAGAACTTCTCATTATTGCGGAAGACGTAGAAGGTGAAGCGCTGGCGACACTCGTAGTCAACAGGCTTCGCGGGACATTCAAGTGCGCTGCGGTCAAGGCTCCTGGCTTTGGTGACCGCCGCAAAGCCATGCTGGAAGATATTGCTGTGCTTACCGGCGGGCAGGTGATTTCCGAAGATATGGGCCGCAAGCTGGATAGCGCTTCTATTGAAGATCTTGGCACAGCACACCAGGTTCGCATTACAAAAGACAATACAACAATTGTCGGTGGTGCGGGAGATAAAGCAGCTATCGTATCCCGTGTGGAACAGATCCGTGAGCAGCTCAAAGTGGCAACTTCCCAGTTTGATAAAGATAAGCTTCAGGAACGTTTGGCCAAGATGTCCGGCGGGGTGGCTGTCATTGAAGTTGGTGCAGCAACTGAAGTAGAAATGAAGGACAAGAGGCTCCGTATTGAAGATGCCCTGAATGCAACCCGTGCGGCTGTAGAAGAAGGCATTGTAGCAGGCGGCGGTACGACATTTGTTGATATCCAGAAAGAACTGGATGGAATCAAAGCAGAAGGTGATGTAAAGACAGGAATCAATATTGTCCGTCATGCTGTTGAGGCGCCAATCCGCCAGATTGCAAGCAATGCAGGCATGGAAGGTGCGATTGTGGCTGAAAAGGTAAAAGCTGCAAAGGTCGGCATCGGTTACAATGCAGCGGAAGATAAATATGAGGATATGATTGCTGCAGGTATTGTAGATCCTGCAAAAGTTACCCGTTCCGCTTTGCAGAATGCAGCATCTATTGCGGCACTTGTACTGACAACAGAAGCCATCGTTGGAGATGAACCGGAAGATAAACCGGCAATGCCTCCGATGCCTCCGATGCCCGGTGCCGGAATGATGTAATCTGTATAGATTAATAGAGTGAAAGATAAGAGCTTCTTTGCGAGGCTCTTATTTTTATTTTGCACATATTGTAAAATAAAAAAAGGAGGTGCAGTATGCGGATCTGTATAAAAAGAGTGTATGAAGCTGCCAGCCCTGACGACGGGGAAAGGATTCTTGTGGACCGCTTGTGGCCCAGAGGTTTGTCAAAAGAAAAGGCTGCCATTGATATATGGGAAAAAGATGTGGCACCCTCCGCAGCGCTTAGAAAATGGTTCGGACATGATCCGGATAAATTTGATGATTTTAGGAACAAATACAGAAAAGAACTTGAAGATAATCCGGCGACCAAACGTTTAGAGGATATGATTCATCATTTGGGGAAAGATAAGAAAGTAACTCTTCTTTTCAGCGCTAAGGATGAGATTCATAATCAGGCAGCGGTATTAAAAGAATACTTGGATTCAAAAGATAATTGATATAAGGCAGGTGAAAATCGTATAAATAAGTGAATTTAAATAAATGAATTGCCATCGTAAAATTTTACGATGATTCCTTAAAACTGCATAAGGTTTAAATGCAGTATCGCGGAGTAAGGATGTTTGGGCATTTTTTCGAAAAATATTGCGAGGTTTTAAATGGATAGCATAAAAAAGCTGGCACAAAACATTTTTTTACGTTTTGTGCCAGCCCTTTACACAAATTCTTTTGGAAATGCGCAAGCGTTCAGAATGGATTGAATATCTTTGTCAGAATTCAACCTGATTTTTCAATAATTCTTTTCGCTTTTCCATGTATTCTTTCAAATTAACGATTTTTACAGCTGTCCATTTATTGTTCGGATCTTTTTCAAGTTGTACGCGCCATAGGAAGTCTTGGTCCAATTTTTTATCATGAAGTTTTATATTGGCAAAAGCAAGCCCATCTTTTTCTTCCACATCTAAAACATCTGTCATGGAGAGTGCGGCAGAACCGATGTAAGCAGTGATGCTTTTGAGCGGTTTATCCATAAGGGATGAATCCGGGACTTCTTTTGCCTGGAATTTCAATTCCGTACGCCGGATGAGTTCACGAATGAGATCTTTTTTTAGTCCTCTGATGACCGTGGCGGCCATTTTATGTTCTGGTTGCCCGTCTGCTTTCAGCTCTGACAGGATATCGTCAATGGCAGAAGAATAAACTTTTTCCATATCTACCCGTTCTTTAAAAAGTTGCAGATCTTTTTTTTGTACTGCCTGCTGTATTTCTCCAGCGGCATAGGCGGGGGTGTTTGTCCAGTAACCAAAATAGAATCCGACAGCTGCGGTAACGAGCAGTATAATAATGATGAAAAGTTTTTTCATGAGAACTCCTTTCCGTTACAGAAGAAAGCATTTTTTCTATTTTATCATAGGAAGATGGCGGAGCGGGTATATTTTTATGATGGATGGCAGAATAGAGTTCTTATTTTCGTGTGTAAATTCCCGCTATCGTGTATAATAGGCAGGATAGAATTTTATATTTGGGGGCAAATATGGAAAAGAGTAAAGATATAAAAGAGACTCATAAGGATTTCCGCAGCAAAAGGGGGGCCTTTTCTCGCAAAAGTTATGATGGCCGTGACGGGAGCCGTAATAGAAGAATTAAAGGGAAGCGGGACGGTTTAAAAAGAAAAAAGCTGGAAGTGGGAGCTGAATTCCATGACAGGGAATTGGGAACCGGAGCGGTTAAGGAAATCAATAAAGAGAGCATGACGGTGCAGTTCGGAGTGATTGAAAAAATCATTCCCCGTCATAAACATACAGAACGAAGAGGAGAACCGAAGTCTTTTGTCAAAAGGGAATATGCGAAAGATGATCGAAATCCCGTATTCAAGTTTGATCGTACCGATGCCAGGGAAACGGAGCGGAAACCGGGAGAGGGCCGTTCACCTGTCAAGATTGGCTTGCACGTGGTCGATGATATTTTAGGTCCCGGTGTGGTAGGAAAGATTACAGAACGGGGAACCTATGTAACTTATGAACGGACGGGGGAGTTTGTTCTGTATCCGTCAGGACTGCCTGTGAAACTGCTGAAAAGTGCTTTCCCTGAAACGGGGATGAAGAAAAAGAAACCGATTAAGCATTCCGGCGGCGTAGCTCGTATTTATAAGGTGCCGCCCGTAAAGATGGCGCTAAAGGAGGTTAAATCTCTTCCTGTACAGGCAGCTTCCACACGGAAAGAGCGGATCATGACGAATTATATAGAGGTTGGCAGCGGTACGAAAGTCAGTAACAAGGTGTATGGCGAAGGGATTATCATAAGTGTGGAAGACGGATATTTCATTGTGGATTTCTCAGGTAAGAAAATGGAGTTTCCTTTTCCTGATTCACTGATGGATGGGCGTCTGCATATTATTAAAAAGTAGAAAGCAGTGTAAAGGAATGTGGCAGAGAATTTTCTGCAGCATTTCTTTTTTTGTGGAAATTCCGATGGAAGTGCTCTCATGGATACCTGCCATGTCATGCGGAAGATGTCTGCAGGCTGCTGTTTTTCTATGGTATAATTTAAGCAGAATCTAAATTATAATCTTTATAGAATTTAATGATAAAAGGCGAAAATAAATATGGGATTGTTAGATGAAACAATTGGGCGTATTCATCCCTTGGACAGAGAGGCCATGTATAAGGCGCAGAAGCGCTGGGACGATCTTTATGTGGGTGTAGGGGATTTGGGCAAGCTGGAAGAGATGGTGATTCAGTATGCAGGAGTTACAGGGGAGGTATTACCCGAGATTCCTAAATGCTGTATGGTGGTGGCTTGTGCGGATCATGGCGTGTATCGTCAGAAAGTATCTGCTTACCCCCAGTCTACAACTGTAGGCATGGTAAAATCTTATGTGGATGTAAAAGGCGCATCAGCCAATGCTCTGGCTCATTATTGCGGTGCTCATATGGTCGTAGTGGATATGGGAATCAATGCGGACATGAGTGATGTGCCCGGTTTGCTTCACAGAAAAATTGCTTTCGGAACCAAGGACATAACAGAAGGGGCGGCCATGAGCAGGGCAGAGGCGATTCACGCCATAGAAGCCGGTATTGAAATCGCAGAAAATAAAATAAAAGAAGGATACCGTGTCTTTATGGTGGGAGAGATGGGGATTGCGAATACGACAGCGTCTGCCTGCATACTTGGAGCATTTAACCGGTGGAATGCTGTTGAGGTTACGGGGCGTGGTACAAATATTTCCGATGCCCGTCTTCTTCATAAAATTGAGATGGTGCAAAAAGCACTTGATGTCAATCAGCCGGATCCTGCTGACGGTTTGGATGTGCTGTCTAAAGTTGGAGGTTTTGAATTCGGGTGTATGACAGGCGTTATGCTTGGTGCGGCTGCCAATCACTGCCTGACGATTATTGACGGATTTAATTCTACTGCCAGTGCATTTATTGCAAAGGCACTGTCTGAGGAATCCGTTCAATACCTGATGGCTTCTCATTTGTCCTTGGAGCAGGCTCACAGAAAATCACTGAAGGCAATCGGTCTTACAGAATATATTGATTTGGATATCCGTCTTGGGGAAGCCGTTGGCGCAAGTATACAAAAGAAAATATTGGATATGGCGCTTGCTGTTTATAAAGACGGCGCGGATAAAAGAACGGGAGTGGCAGAATGAGCGGAATACAGGCACCGGATAAGGAAACCATGGAGGCTTGCCGGCTTTATGTGGATAATTTAATTAAGCCGATCCATTCCTTGGGAAAGCTGGAGGATATAGCAGTCAGATTGGCGGGGATTACAGGAAAAATAAAACCTGGGAAGCTGAATAAAGCGATTGTCGTTATGGCAGGTGATACGGCGATAGACGGAGAAAATAAGACTGGCGGTAAAACAAGTTTGACAGAAGTACAGATGGTATCCAGAGGATTGGGCACTGTAAGTGCGGTGGCCCGTACGCTTGGTGCTCCGGTATATCTTATTGATGTGGGGCTGGAACAGAATACCAATGACATAGAAGGTGTTTTGACAAATAAGGTGGTTTACGGAACTCATCGTGGAAATCCCGCTTTAAACCAAGATGCGGTATCTGCTGCTATATCAATCGGGATGTCTGTAGCAAGGACATTGGCGGTTCAGGGTATCCAAGCGGTGGGGCTGGGGAATATAGGTGAGCGTTCCTTGTTGTCCGCCTTAGGCGTAACAGCTGCTATCATGAAAAAGGAGTTACAGGAAAATTCCCTAAAAGACGGATTTTCTCTCCATATGGATGATGTGGGGAATATGGAAAATGATCCTATCAACGTATTGTCTCACGTAGGCTCCGCTGAAATTGCAGGACTTTTTGGCCTTGTGGTACAGGCGGCAAGAGAGAAGATTGCCATCGTATTTGACAATGCGGTAACCGGTGCTGCCGTTCTTGCTGCAATAGAAGTATATCCTGAAGTAAGGGATTATGTATTTCCATCAGCGGCTTATAATGAGCCTGTTCATCAAATACAAATGAAGAAACTGGGAATGAAACCTTTTTTTTACTATGATTTTACCGTAGCAGAAGGGTTTGGTTCAGCGATGGGACTTTCACTTTTTGATGCTGCTTTGGATATGGTTAATGAAATGAAAACTTTTGGACAGGGCGGTGTCGATGTAGCGGAGGATGGTCCCGGCAAGGGACGGCAAAGGGAGGATGTGCAGTGATGAAAGCTTTATTTATCCGTTGTAATGGAAAACTAACGCCGGATATGCTGGTTGGCGGATTGATTGATATGGGGGTGCCGCCGGTCTATCTTCGGACAAAATTGGAGGCAGCCGGAGTTTCTTCCGATTTTATTGAAAGTTCAAATCTTGACGCAAAAGTATCAGCCCATTATTTTTGTATTCCGGAAAAAGAAGATAAACCTCTTTTGCTAAAGCAGAAAGATCTGTTTGTCATATGGAGGAAAATCTGCGAAGGTGGCGAGTCGGGATGGGAAAGCTTGGGGTGGAAAGTGTTTTCAGCTCTTTCTGCCGGCGCGTCAGATGCATTGGATGAAATACCCGCGACAATTATTGATCTACGCAGATGCCGGGTAAAAGAGGAAAATTTGATTTCCCTGTATTGTTTTCTCGCCGGATTGGATTATTTAGGTGTGGAAACATTATTTACCTGTCCATTTTCCCTGGCGGCGGGGACTTCAGAAGCTGCCCGGACGACGGAAAAAATTCTGACGAGAGCCGTGTCGACAACTGAGAATGTGATTTCATCCGAAGATATTGATCCATTCGCTGCAGCTATACTGGAGGGGCTTTCTGCAGGATTTATCGCCATGGATGGACGATTCCTGGTGGATAAGACTGCTTATGGGACTGCCAGTGTGGAGAAAATAGAGGGGGAAGTTACGGTGGCTGAATATTTAGGATATTTTACGGATCGGGAAGATTCCATTTTCAGCCGCCATCTGAAGGTCTTTGGAATGAGTGTCTGAAGGGAAAATATGATTGCCCATTTCTTTGAGTGCATTATTGACATGGGAAATCTCGTATGGTAGAGTATTGGACATGACGTCAGAGTTTCAGGCGCTTTTGAAACAGAACGTGTTTTGAAAGTTGCTTGACAAATGACTAAGCAATGGTATAATAATGTCGTTGCTAAAACAGATGCGGAAGTAGCTCAGTGGTAGAGCACAACCTTGCCAAGGTTGGGGTCGCGGGTTCGAGTCCCGTTTTCCGCTCCATAAGTTAGTATCATCTGCAAGGATGTACTATAAATTCCTGAATAGCTCAGCCGGTAGAGCGCGTGACTGTTAATCACGATGTCGCAGGTTCGAACCCTGCTTCAGGAGCCAATAGGGGTATCGCCAAGCGGTAAGGCAACGGACTCTGACTCCGTCATTCGTAGGTTCGAATCCTGCTACCCCTGCCAAGTTGATCCATTAGCTCAGTCGGTAGAGCACTTGACTTTTAATCAAG
>UMCM01013882.1_pt1 | contig 35988 bp, 26 predicted proteins | sample 1964231 | NCBI WGS metagenome assembly UMCM01 (sample SAMEA4835968, study PRJEB28245) | human gut metagenome | biome: gut microbiome; material: fecal sample | place: Denmark | collected 2008
TTTCAGCATAATGAACAGACTGATTATCAGCAATGACGGGAATGCATAAAGCGGCACTGTTTCTTCACATAAAATATAGCATTTATGTCCGATGAACATGCAAAAGAACAAGTATGTATTTAAGAATTTCGTGTCGCTCTAAACCGGAACTCTATAAATAAACATGATGAGGTTCTCTTGAAAACTTAGAAGGGAGAAGATATTTCCCTTCATAAACAACAATCAAAAAAGGCTCCAATATAAAAAATATCAGAGCCTTAATCTTCATCCCATTTTGCCTATATGGCAAAAATTTAATTAACTAACCTTTTTTACCTTTATCCCAAAAGCACAATACATCAAGTATGCAACACACAGCAAGACAACGAATAATCCTGCCGTAATTCCTCCCAAATCAATTGCAAATCCTAAAATAGGAGTTACAACTCCACCACCGGCAACGGCAGTTATCATCAGACCGGAAATCTGATTCATCTTTGAAGGACATTCTTGAAAAGCTAAGGAATAAATGATAGAGAAAACAGAAGAGGCAAAAAATCCGATTCCACCAATACATAATAAATTCAGTGTAGCACCATCAACAAACATCAAAAGCAATAATGAAGCTGCACATGCAATAATATTTACACGGAAATAACGTATTCCTGATATTCTTGCCAACAAAAATGTTCCAAGTAATGCTCCAATTGTTCTACTCAAGAAATAAACTTGAGGAGCAAACTTGACTTGTTCGGCGCTCCAATCGTAACGAACTGCCATAAGTTTTGAACTAATATAATTGGTGGCAACATCAACTCCGACAATGAAAAAGATTCCTAAAAACAAAATCAAAATAATTTTATCCTTCAATAAGGAAAACGAATCAGCCATTGAAATGGTTTCTGAAACACTCTGTTCCCGCTTTATAGGTGTGAACATCAACCAAAGTGCAAAAAACAAAGTTATCATCCCCAATATTGGGAAGCAATAATACCAATGTTCAGAGCCAAAACGTAATGTAGCAAATAATACAATTTCCGGACCAACCAAAGAAGAAACGGCCTTAATAACCTGCCCGGCAGTCAAACTGCTTGTAAGCATGCGTTGATCCTGTATCACATTATTCAGCAATGGATTAAGAGAAATCTGCAATATGGCATTTCCTATGCCTAACAAGACATAAGCAATGATACAAGTTACACTACTATAAACAATCAACGGCAAAAACATACCGACAATTGTCACCAGCATACTAATGAGTACGGTATTTTTTCGCCCCCATTTATTCATCTTATTCCCAACAGGTATTCCTAGAAAAAGAAACCAGATAAACACCATCGACGGAACGAATCCTGTCATCGTAGACGACCAACCAAAACTTGTCTGCATATAATCGGAAGAAATACCGACTATATCACAAAAGCCCATAACAAAAAAGGCAGCAAGTACTGGAATTACTTTTATTATAGAACTGTTTTTCATAAGTAAATTAATCAGCTTGCATGGCTAATTATGAATAAATTAGCCATGCAAACAACAAATAATAAAATATTTATTTCCCATAATATGGAAGTACATCCTTTCCCCATTCAACATTTGGCGTACTTCCCATTTTTAATTTCAGAGTTCCCCCTTTAAAGAAATCCTCACGATATATCCAACAATCATTTAATGGTTTTCCATTAAACTCGGCAGATTGAATGTAATAAGCATCGGGAGTATTATTCTCTACTTCTATAACAAAAGATTTACCTTTTGCATATTGAGGATTTAATTTAATTTCAACTTTATCAAATAATGGACTTCCTATTTGGAAAGTTGGCTTATCACAGACACCTCCTTGAACATCAAATAATCCCATACCAGCTAATACATACCATGCACCAAGCTGTCCTTGATCCTCATCTTGTCCATATCCATAACCATGTTCACCTGTAACTCCATAAAACTCATCACATATCAAACGCGTCCATTTTTGGGTAAGATAAGGTTTTCCAGAGAAATTGAAAAGCCATGAAATATGAAGATTTGGCTGATTACCATGATTATAAGGACTCTGTAAGCCAGAAAAAGCATAAGTCACTTTTCCACCTCCAAATATAGATTTACGGGCTTCTGTAAATATTGAATCCAAACGATTATTAAACAAATCATTTCCAACACGCTGAATCAAACCCTCTGGATCTTGAGGAACGAAAAAAGTATATTGGACAGCATTTCCTTCCTGAAAGCCTCTCCAAGGTTCCAATGGATTAAAATTATCAATAAATTCACCGCTTTCTACACGGGGACGCACAACCTTAGATTCATCATCAAATAATTTTGCCCACCCAGTAGACAGCTCCATTAAACGTTTATAATCATCTTGTTTTCCTAATACTTTAGCCCATTGAGCAACAGCATAAGCACTGAAACTATACTCTAATGTATGCGAAACAGAAAAAGAGGAGCCTTTGTCATGAGTTCCAAAGAAAACATCGTTATTATAAGGAACATATCCTCTTTCAACAAATTGTCTGACATCCATCTTTCCAGCACCTTCAATACGCCCTTTCCATTCCAGTTCATTTTTCAATGCCGCCTGATAAGCCGTTTCTACATCAAAGTCACGAATGCCGCTGTTATAAGCACCCGCCAGAGCTATACTAACCATATTAGTTCCTACTCCTGACACATATTTACTTGCAGCAATACCATCACCTAACCATCCTGCATCTTTGTACATTATAACCTGACTTTGTACCCAATCATTATAATATTCCGGGTAAGCAATAGCCCAAAGATTTGTCAGATTCCAATATCCTCCCCAAATAGCATCAGTGTTATAATGATTGTACTCAGGGGTACCATCTTGTTTGAGCTTAATCTGTCCGATTGATCCATCATTTTTAGGATAAGCTCCATTGACATCACTAGCTAAGCCTCGTCCCAGCAACGCGTGATATAATCCTGTATAAAATTTAATTCGGCTTTCCTCAGTACCGCCAGAAACGACAATACGATTTAATGCATCATTCCATTTTTCCTTAGCTAAAGCTTTTGCCTCGTCAAAACTCAGATTCTCAGCCTCCTTTTCCAAATTTAGCTTAGCATTTTCTATGGATGTATAAGATAGTCCTATTTTAAGATCTATGACCTGATCTTTAGAAGTATCATAATTTAATACCATCATAGCTCCTGCACCCTTTATCTCTGTTTTTTCCATAAGATCTTTACCTCTGAATAAAACATTTACAGAATTGGGAGATTGACTCAGCTTTGCATAAAAATACATAGGCACAGTTGCACCTGCCTGATACTTTTTCACATATTCCGGTTCTGTTACAACATATCCTTCTATAGTAGATTCATCAACCTGCTTAATATAAGCATCTCGTACATTTCCACTTTCTCCTAATCTGTTTCCAATATCCATTATCACATGTGAACTGTCAGACTTAGGGAATGTATACCTTTGAAAACCAACCCTCTCTGTTGCTGTAAGTTCTACCTTTACTTGATAGTCTTTCAATAAAACAGAATAGTATCCGGGCGTTGCATATTCATCCTTCTTATCAAAACGTGAACGATACCCCTCATCAGGTGTTTCCAGTTTACCCGGAATGTTCTTCACTGTACCAACTGTAGGCATTAACAGTATACCTCCAATCTGAAATTCATGCATACAAGGAAATCCATCAATCGATGTATGAGTTTCATCATATCCAACAGCTTCCCATCCCTGTTCATTACCATATGTACCATTAGTAGAAGCCCCCAATTTAGCCATTCCAAAAGGAACGGCAGCCGGAGTATAAAAGAACCAGCGACTATGTACTGTCCCTATATTAGGATGCACATACTGCGTTAATTCCATTTCCTGAGCAACAGGAGTACGCGAAGCACAAGATGCCAGACACAAAACTCCTATTCCAATACATAAATTTTTTAAAATATTCATATCATTATTTTTTTATTTCACCTTTGATTAAAGCAATGCGAGTATAAAGTTCGACCATACATGATTCATCCAATAACCATTTAGGTTTATCATACTCTTGAGAATTTCCTGTCCAGTCATTATATATTAATCCTGCTTTATCACGAGCATGCTTCCATGCCCAATCGGCAGATTCAATAATAGCATCAATATATTTCGAATTGCCGTTCACCTCATATAACTCCTGATACCCACGGAATAGTACAACAACAAACCAAGGTAAATCCTTTATATAAGGAACTCCATTATCCATATACTTTACATAGAAAGCAAAACTACCTTTTGCCAATCTCTCAGCATCATTCAAATAACGTTTATCACCAGTTGCCTTATACAAACGAACTGCTGATTGAATCATCGTTCCGGTATTATAAGTATAAGCATGTTTTTGTACTTCACCTTTTTCCGTCAACAATGAATTCCAGATAATATGTAAAGAATCATCCTCCAAATGTTCCAGCATCCAGTTATAAAAGCGCTTTCCTTGCTCCAAATACATCGTATCTTTTGTAGCTTCATACAACTTTAATGAAAGAACTGTCGCTTTTCCATTAGAACAAGCAGGCTTTTGGTCTTTATGTCCTTCCAACCATGAAACAGCTCCTCCCCAGTCATTCCACCAGCCACTCATGATAAAAGACATTACTTCCTTCGCTTTATCCAAATAGGCAGAATTTCCTGAAGAAAAATAAGCATCTATATAATCTATTCCAACCAACCCATTATCATCATAATAACGGTCGACCTTTTTAAACTGGACAGGATAGGCTTGATATCCAGCTGGAATACGTTTATCATCATAATATTTTTCTACAGCCATAACCATAGAGTCCTGATAACTGGCATACCTTTCAGGATTATATTCTGCTAAAAGATTGACAGCAGAGAATATTCCACTCATCGGCCATAAATAAGAAGTTTCTTGCGCCTTATGAGTAGAATCTTGAAAATATGTCAAATCCGGTTTATAAGTATTGGGATAATGCTCAGCAAAAAGTCCATATTGAGGTACTCGATACTTACTCCATACATTTTGAAATAATTCTTCAGCCCTATCCATATAAGGCGTTTCTTTTGTTTGTTTCTTATTACATGCAGACAAAAGAAATAATACAGACACAAAAAAAATAGGATATCTCATTATTCTCATAACTGACTATTATAATATAAAGCTAATACTGCATAAGATTCAATTACAGCATCCTGCATCAATAACTGAGATGCTCTTTTAGGATCTTTACCAGTCCAGTCCTCATAAAAGAAGCCTTCCTGAGTACGTGCGTGTTCATATGCATAATTGATATAATTAGCATATACATCTATATACTGTTTTACATTCGGATCATAAGGTGCAATATCAATATAGGCTCTTAATAATTTTGTATTAAACCACGGATCATGATCTGGATACGCTAATCCTATACCATTCACCGAACGAACAAATACGCCATATGCCCCTTGAGCCGATGCTTTTGCCTCATTCAGATAATTTTCATCATTTGTAATCTTGTATAAGCATACACCATTCTGAATCATAACACCTACATTATACGTCCATTTAGTCTTATTGATTGTACCTGAAGCATCTTTACTATTCCAATAACAGTTATCCGTATTATCCCTCAAGTTCGTTTTTATCCACTCATAAAGTTCTTTAGCAAAAGCTAATACTTCTTCTTTGCGTTCTTGAGGACAAACTTCATAATACTTTAAAAGAAACTGCACAGCATAACCATTTGCACAAGCAGGTTTATTAGAACTTTCATTTCCTGCTACATTTTTCAAAGATTCATTCCACCATATGCCTCCTCCGAAAATATCATCTTTCCCTGATTTCAGGAAATCTACAATTTGTCCAGCACGATTAAGATAGGCCTCATCATTTAAACGTTCATAAGCCTCCAACAGACTAATTCCTACAATGGAGTTATCATCGTAAAATCTATCCGCCCTTCCTGCCGTTCCATCAGTGCTAGAACCATATCCAGCCACCTGATGTTGTCCATTGCTTTCCATCCAATAATATGACAAGCCATCTATCAATGTCTTATAATCAACATCATATTCCAAGTCAGTAAGAAATGCAGCTCCGGTAGTCAAACAATTATAAGGCCACAAAAAAGAATAAGTACCATCTCCTGACTGTACCGGGAAATTCTCACGATACAAATTACCTGTCTTATAATATTCTTGGACCAACTCAAAAACTTCATATCCTCTTGCTGCATAATCTACAACTTCTTGAGAAGGAGGAGGCGTTTGAGGACCTGTAGGATTCCACTCTTCAACACCTGTTTCACAGGAGCAAAATAAAGAGAGTGCCAAAGCACTTACATATATAAATCTTTTCATATACTTATCTACTATAATTTATTTTTATATCTCGAAGGATTTATGTAATCCTCCGAGATATATAATCGTATTTTATCTATTATTTCACATCAGAGAACGAATGAATCATCATATTATTTGCATTTGTTTCAATCGTTACAGTACAAGTTTTCTTATTCAAAGAATGACTCATTTTCCACAGATGATCCCACTGGCTCCATGCAAACTCATGTAATTCATAGAAAGTTGCAGGTTCACTCTCACCAGGTTGTTCAGCCGAGACATTATCTCCTCTTCCCCAACAAACATCGGCACCATTTATTGTTGATATAAAATAGTAACGTTCTTCAACCCATGTAAGCCAAGAAGGAGGATTTGTAGTAGGATCATTAGGATCTACAAATTTGATATTGACATTTTCTTTCTTAAAGGATCCATTACCAACATACTGCATATCTGCTATTACGTCAAAAGTTGCTCCCCAGATCATTCTCACTCCCGAGATAATATCTTTAGAAATAGTTTTAGCATTAAAATTCAGTGTTAATCTAACAACATTTTCTTCCGCTTCAACGTTATAGGCCTCATCGCCTTCTATTAATCTTCCAGAACTGTCAACTGTATAGTTTACACCATCCTCTAAAGCATCAGTAAAATAAATATTTCCAGAGCTCAGCTTCGTATAGATAACAAAAATACCATCACTCTCTTTACGGAAAGGAACAGGAGCTGTTCCCTGGTTTTCTGTAGCTGACCCCAACAGATATAATTGTTCTGGGATTTCTTCTGCCGGACGTGTTATCAGTATTTCTCCACATTCTTGTGAACGTCTGACTACTCCTCCACGAGAAGCTTCCACTGTCCATTTCACTTTACCTGTTTCAGCAGTCTTCAATCCAGCTTCGCGAGCAATTTTATTCAATATAACATGAGTTAATGTAAGCTGGCGGGTAGCACCAAAATCACTTTGAGAAGTATATATGGGTTCAGAGAAGTTCCCATCTCCTTTATCAAACAGCACAGAATATAATAAAACTCCGCCATCATTAGCACCTCCATTCCATGTTAACACGATATTTTCAGAAGATTGTAAATCAATAGCAACCTCTTCTGGTCCAGACAGTTCTGTAGGCAAAGTAAAACTTTCATCGAGCTTATAATCTTCAGAACATCCAGTCAAAAACAATATTGAAAATAAAAAAATATATATCGTTTTCATATTTATCACCAATTAGGATTTTGTGTCAAATTATGATTTAAATCTCTTTCACTCTGAGGTATAGGCCACAAATAGTGCTTATCTGCATCGAAAACTCTATTTTCAACCCTTACATACCCATCATCTGTACCAACTGCATCACCGGTATAAATACCGTGACAATAGCCGTTCATTACCTTATCTGCTATACGCCAACGTACGATATCTTTCAAACGCAAGCCCTCTAATGCAAGCTCAGAGCGACGCTCCCGTCTGATTATTTCTCTCAAATCTGCAGATGCTCCTGGAAATTTCAGAGCCTGTTCATCTGTAAATCCAGCTCTCACACGAAGCGGACGAATTGTTTTATTCCAGTCTGTTTCGGAGAATTCACCTAATTCGACTAAAGCTTCAGCATTCATAAGTAAAACATCAGCATAACGAATCAAAATAATATTCAATCCCGAATACAAATTATCTCTGTACGTTCTATCCCAGTACTTCTTTATATAATACCCAGTTGGTGAACAATTAGAACTAAATCCGTAACCATCTGGATTGCTTCCCTTGTCACAATTGATAACTTGTGTCGTTCCATCTGGCAAAATATAACTATTTCCCGTATAGCAGATTGTAGCAGCCAAACGTGGGTCACGATGTTCAAAAGGTTTAGCTGGATCATAATTAGCACCAGCTTCATCTATAGCCTTGCCATTGTCTGTTATATATGACTGTACAAGTTCATTTAAAGGAGCAAGTTGAGCATAGCCTTTTAAAGTCGGAGGCAAGAACTGATATTGAGTTTGATGCTCACGGTCCGGCGACAGATATTGCAGATCTAAAATTACCTCTTCATTATTTTCATTAGCAACTTCAAACAAACCACTATAGCTATTAAACAAGTTAAAACCACCTTGAGTCATTATAGTAGAAGTTACATTCTTAAGTTCTTCCCAACGGCCTTCGAAAAGTAATATACGTGCTTTTAAAGCCATAGCAGCCCATTTGGTAATACGTCCTTTATCTTCGCTAGAACTATAAGAAGCCGGTAAATAATCATTATCGATAATCTGATCTAGTTCTCCTAAAATATTTGCTATAATTTCAGTTTTACTGGTTCTAGGAAGCTGTTGAGATTCTTCAATTGTTATAACATTAGTAAAATAGGGTACATCACCAAAACGAGAATACAACTCAAAATAATGAAAAGCCCGAATTACCATAGCTTCAGTACAATATCTGTTCCGAAGTTCCTCACTCAATCCAGGAACTTTATCAATATTGTTCAGTAATTGATTACATACACGGATTCCTGCATAACGACTATCCCAGACAGATTCTACATAAGGATAAGCAGTAGAATAGCTACCATTTCCTATAGACTGATTAAACCCTGTTTGTACTTTTGTATATGCATTATCTGTCATAGCATCGGCATACAATACCTCCTCCGCACTATACAAGGTAGGATAACATGCGTTTAATGCATATAAAGCAGAACCCTCTTTTTCCCAAAAACTTAAATCAGTTTCTCTGTCGTATGGTTCTGTGTCAAGAGGAACACATGCTACAACAGAATTAAGAAGTATTCCTCCTACTATATATTTCATCATACTAAATGTTCTCATAGCTTATTAAAATTTAATGTTTAATCCCATAGATATTACGCGAGAAACAGGATAAATACGTCCTCCACCATCAGTAGTTTCAGGATCCCATCCGCCTTTTATATGACTTAATGTAAATAAATTCTGACCACTCAGATAAATTCTTAAATTTTTCACATATACTTTTCTCATCCATTTTTGCGGGAAAGTATAACCAATCTGAGCATTTTTCAATCGTAAATAAGAGCCATCTTGAATCCAGAAATTAGATTTAGCAGCATTGTTAGCAGACTCTGCACCTACAGTTAAACGTGGATAAGAAGCATCCGGATTATTCGGAGTCCAGCGATCTAAATGAAAGTCAAAAACTGGTCCTTCATTATTATTATGAAAAGCTTCTACAGATTCACCACGTAACCAAACATTGCGTCGACCTACACCTTGCCAAAACATTGAAAAATCGAAACCTTTCCAAGTAAATCCATAACTAAATCCATAAGTATAATGAGGGAAATTATCTCCAAGTATAAAACGGTCGTCACTTTCTTTCACCAAGCCGTCGTTATTTTTATCAACATAACGCAGATCTCCAGGTTTTGGAGTTATCCCATCCAACCAAGGTCCCTGTGCAACCTCTTCATCATTTTGGAATATACCGTTAACTCTATAAGCATAATAAGAATTAATAGGATATCCTTCTTTGATAATTGTATTAACATCGGCCCCATTAATCCATTCAACACCACGAGTATCTATTACCTCATTAGCAGCATCAGAAACATTTCCTGAAACAAAATGTTCTACCTGCCCAGTCTTGAATCGGTAATTCATATTTAATTCCCAACCGCGATTTCTCACTTTTCCAGCATTCTGGACAGGGCTACCTCCACCAAACATACCTGGAACGGGTAAACCTATTAAAATGTCACGAGTTACATTATTAAAGAAATCAGCTGTAATATTCAATGAATTATTAAGGAATCCAACATCTATACCCAAATCGAACATTGCAGTTGTTTCCCATTTTATATCCGTATTAACAGCTGCAAACGAGGCCCCGTTTACTATTGTATTTCCAAAATTATATTTAGGAGAAACTGTTACAGATGATAAATATTGATAGTTATCAATTCTGTTATTTCCAACTAATCCCCATGAAGTTCTTAACTTTAAAGAAGAAACATGTTCTTTTAGTTTCTCGAAAAATCTTTCTTCTGAAACTCTCCATCCCAAAGAGAACGAGGGGAAAAGAGCTGAACGATTACCCTTTGCAAATTTTGAAGAAGCATCATTACGTAAATTTGCTTCAAATAAATACTTCTCATCATAATTATAATTGAGACGTGCAAATTCCGAATAAATAGACCAGTCACTTCCGCTTCCTGAATTTCCAACATTAGAAGTCTGAGTACCAACCATTATATCAAAATCAGATGTTTCTGTCACACGATATGTATCATATCCTTTGTCACTACCTCCTTCATAAGAATATCCGACCATTGCACCTACCGTATGCTTACCAAACGACTTATCATAAGTCAACATCACGTTAGTTGTAAGATTCAATGAACGAGCAAACTGTTCTGTCATACGATTTTCTGTATCACCAGAAGCAGGAGCTTCAATTGCTTTTCTATTTTCATGAGTACGATTGTTATACAACTGCCCACCAATCATTCCTTTCAATTTTAGTCCATCCCAAATCTTCAACTCAGCATTAAGTGTTGCAGATACATCATCATTAGAGTTCTGACGATAACCTCCTTGTTCCAGTCGGGCTAAAGCATTCGAATTACTACCACTAGGATAAGTATATGCTCCATTTTCATCTTTAATCGGATAAATAGAAGGCATACGAGTTGCTTGCTCTATAATCCATTCTGTCCAATAAGCATGATCTTTAACTTCATTACGAGCATATGCAACGGTTGTGCTGAAATTAAAACGCTCTGAAACTTTATGACTCAAATTTAAACGTCCATTATATCTTTGTTGACCATAATCCGGTCCTTTAAACATACTATTTTGATCCATATACCCTAATGAAACCAAAAAAGTTGTTTTATCATTGCCACCTGAAAAAGATAAATTGTGGCTTTGTTGAGGAGAATTTTTCTTATAAAGTTCTTCAATCCATTTACAATTAGGACCACCGTTACGATAATATGCAATCTGCTCTGGAGTAAAAGCCGCAGGCTGTCCAGAATTTACCAATGCTTCATTTCGCATTTCTGCATATACCCATGAATCAACGACTTTCGGTAAACAAGTAGGAGACTGCCATCCATACTGCATTTCATAAGTTACTTCATTTTTTTGTGCAGAACCTTTTTTAGTTGTTATCAAAATAACACCATTTGACGCACGAGAACCATAGATAGCTGTAGATGAAGCATCTTTTAATACTGAAATATTTTCAATATCTGAAGGATTTACATTTTGAATATCACCAATAATTCCATCAATCAGAACCATCGGGTCATTATTATTCATCGTATTTAATCCACGAATATTAATACTAGGACGTGCACCTGGAGCTGAGTTAGACTGCTGAATTACTAATCCGGAAGTTATTCCTTGCAAAGCTTCAACAATATTCGTAACAGGTTTTCCTTGAATATCAGATGTTGAAACAGAAGCAACAGCTCCTGTAAGATTTACTTTTTTCTGTGTACCATATCCTACAACTACCAGTTCATCAATCATTTCTGTATTAGATTTTAAAACAATTATCATATCTTTTTTCAAATCTTTTCCAGAAATAATCTGGTCTTTATATCCAACAAATGATATTTGCAGTTTAGAAGAAGAAGTCACTTCCAAAGTAAATTTACCGTCTATATCAGCAATAGTACCTTGTTTAGTGGAAACGTCTAATACACTAGCACCAATCATTGGCTCACCTGACTCATCTTTAACAATACCAGATATGAGTCGTGACTGTTGTTGTGCCAGCATTGGTATGGAAACCAACGAAAGCAACAAACTAGCTACAAAACACATTATTACATGTTTCATAAATTAATTAAGATTTAAAAGTTAATAATTTTAATAGACCAATTAATATATACCTATTGAAAACTTGTTACCTAAAGAAAACTAAACTTCTAGCTGTGATAACGCATATGCATAAGCACCTCGCATGATAGAGCAGCTTGCTCCTTCACGGCTACACATCACTGCAATGCGTTTCGTATTATTATAGGGTACTTTAATTGACGTTCCGGGAATCAAGACCTCACGATGTTGATAATCCAGAAACTTCTTTCTGTCCATTTCATCTTCCCAGTTATAAACTTCCATCTGCAAACATGGGAATTGCTCTCCTGAAAACATTGATAATGTAGCGCGCAGTTCATTTACTAAAGCCGGTAATATATAGTGAGAAGCACCGGCTAGTCCACCACCTATTACTACTAACCCATCTACAATATTCAGTGCAGATGCAATTGCACTTCCAGCCATTTCTCCTAATTCCTGAAAACTAGCTATTGCAGCCTTCTTATCACCTTCCTTTATACCTTCAGCAATTTCATAGATATCTTTAGGAGTCAGATCGGCATCCTGTACTCCTGACAATTCACGATACACTCTTTTAACGGCACGAATACTGACACTTTCTTCTGCAAGCATTGAAGGATACTTCTTGTTACGCATCAGCCAAACGTCCCCTCCACAGCCATTATCTCCTGTCAACAATCTGTTATCTATTACAACCCCAGCTCCAAAGCCAGTACCTAACGTTATTCCCAGTAAATTTTTATATTTCCGGTTATGCCCCATTGCCTCCAATTCTCTATTTACCATAGGAAGAGCTCCAGATAAAGCCTCACCATAAGCAAACAGATTTCCATCATTTTCTATATAAACAGGAATGCCATAATGATGTTGCAAAAATGGACCAAGAGCTACTCCCTGACGAAAAGAAGGGAAGTTAGGCAAGTTTCCACCTATCACTCCATTTTTATAATCTGCCGGACCCGGGAAGGCAAAGCTGATTGCAACAGGAGGTGTATCCAAGCTTTTAATTACGGCATCAAAACCAGCCACTAAAGTGGCTAGGCATCTATCCAGATTGTCCGAGCAAGAAGGCATACAAACTGGCGAAACAATCTGAAGATTGCCCCTGATGGCAGAAAAAACAAAATTAGTTCCTCCTGCATCAAGGGTCAATACTATTCGTTTGTCATTTTCGTACATATTTTTAAGGCTTCTTTAAAGGTTTATTACTCTGTTTTTCTACTATCAGAAGCGTACATAAGCTTTCACTGTCACACACTCCTTACCTTCTGACAAACCATAAGGACGGATAGTATATTCACCTACACAAGCCGGAATAATAAAGGTTTCAGCATAATGTACTACAAATGGCTCGAATGAATGAGTAGGACTTTCTACAATAGCCTCCTCTCCTTCCAATAGATTGAACACATTCACACTGTTGTTAGTATGGTGCAATACAGGAACAGAGAACCGATGACGACGGGTTTCAATAAACTCATTTTCATGCAAACCGGTACGTTCTTCCATCCAACCTTCACCTTCACCTATCAAGGTCACATGGTTACGAAGTTTTTCATATACATAATCCGTATTTCTATTCCAATTGATGACATGTTTTCCACGTTCTACATTTATTGGACGAGGTTTTCCGTCAAGTCCCAAACGCTGCCAGTCCCAAAGTTTGAAAGTAAACAGATTGGGAGTTGAACTGATTTCAAGTACCATACTGTTTGAACCAGAACAATGAATTGTTCCTCCAGGTATCAAGAAATGGTCATGCTTTTTGGCCGGTATCTTGTTTACATACTTTTCAGCATCGAACACGATTTCACCACGCTGTGCCCTGCGTAAATCCTCTATCATAGCCTCACGGTCTACTCCATTCTTTACACCTAAATAAACAACAGCATCTTCTTCTGCATCCAGCAGATAGTAGCTTTCGTCCTGTGTATAGTACATACCGAAATTCTCGCGGATAAACTGGGTTGTAGGATGTACCTGCAAACTTAAGTTTCCACCACCTATTGTATCCAAGAAGTCGAAACGTATCGGAAAGTCTTTTCCAAAACGTGCTTCAACAGGCTCTCCAAGTAATTCTTTACTTTTCAACAATACCAAATCAACTGAAGGTAATTCAAAGCGTACACCATTTACTTCAAAATAAAGGCTGTTTTCCTCGGGCACACAGTCGAAGCACCAACCGTAATTTTGCTTACTGCGGTCCAAATCACATACCTCCTTCATCCACTGTCCTCCCCATGGCGCCGGATCAAAGAAAGGAACAACACGGAAAGGTTTCGTAGATGTTTTCTCAATGCCTTTAAAGAAAGTTTCACGATCAATCATTTTAGGCTGTCCTGCAATATGAGTATCCAACCAAAAATCTACCTCATGAAACAATGAATCTTTATAACGATCGCATACACGCCAATCATTAAAATATCCTCTTTTATATTGGAGCGAAACAGCTTCATTACGATTGTCTATACCTAAAGCTTTTACTTCATGACGACGAAAACGTTGCTGAATTTCCCAACGGGCCATATCCACATACACAAGCGTTGCTTCAGGGGCAACCATATGCGCTCCTGTACCTAACACAATAACAAGCTTATTGCTTTCACTGACTTTTTTTTGTGCAGCCGCCAGCTTTTCACTATCAAAATAATCCGCCAAGCATAAATTGGTTACATAGCCAAACAACACATCATCAGTCATAAAGCGTTCTGTCATTTCAGCTATAACCTTCTCATCTTTATACAATTCATTCACCAGAATAATTTCTGCCGGCTGAAGTAAAGAAAGCTCATCTATAAGTTCTTTTTCATACACCCCAGTATAGCAGTCGACTGCTAATACAGCTTTTTCAGACAATTTGGATGCAAGAACACCACGTATCTCACCCCATCCTTGAAAGATATTCCCATCAATTACCGTAGCAGGATATTTGTCATAATTCGGTTTTCTCATAAACAATTTATTATTTGTTCATACATATTATCATTTTGTGCAAATATAAAAATAATATTTTATAATCAAATAGAATTAATAGAAAAAATTCATCTTATCGAAATAGAATAAAATTATAGAACAGAACTATACGAACGCATACATATTAGATAAATCAATTTAATTATCAATAAATTACGCATAATTAAACTATAATATACCAAAAGTATAAAAAAGAAAGCAGGAAAAAAATATTTGTCCATATGTAACATAGAGTGTTCAAACAATACAATAAAACGTGCAATATACATATTCTATATTCTCATAAAATATTCATCTATTATCATTAAAAAGAAACCCGTCATCGGATATAACCGATGACGGGTAAGCTAGTATCAAAAACAGTATTCAAATAAACATTACCAGTATATTTTGATAAATTTACTTTCCCAAGGTTTTAATTTCAAAGCAGCTTGTTCACCTTTAACTGTTTCTCCAACAACATCACATACTTCCACTTTTTTAATATTCACAATATCCGAAGAGAAAGAAAGGTCTACCATTTTACCTCCAATCTCCCTAAGTTGCAACATAACAGCCTTTTCATTTTCAACAGGGGTCATATTTACTAATAAAACATTCTCTGAATTTATTCTCAGAATATTTTTCACCTGATTAGTTCCATCATTTCCTTCTCCAGCAGGTAACACTCTAGTCAGGAAAGGAATTCTATTAGACCACGCAAATTTTGTTGCATATTCCAAAGAAGAATCTTCAGAAGAATTTATAAAATAACTCCATTGCATTTCTCCTACCTGATCTGCATTAAAATTCGTAACCCAATAATTATTCATTGGCCATGAATACATATTAGTAGACTGAGGAACCGCTCCAGCCTGATAACGTCCTGTATTAATTGCTCCGAACTGCATCAGAGGTATCTCCTGACTACACATGACAACTTGTGAGTGACTATTTCGCGCTGTTGCAAAATTCTGCACTGTATACCAATCATTAGACGAACCTTTTATTTGATCAACACCTGCTTCTATATTTCCACCAGGAACATCTAAGAATATTTTTCCATTTTCAATCTGGTAAGGGAAAGAAACATATACTGCTTCCGGATCGATTACAGATTTTTTACGCAAACGATAAAGTACTTCTATTTTTTTCTCTACATTGTATATACGGAACTCCACCATTAAATTATCTTCCCCAATGCCGGCAGAAGTAGTTGCACGGAAGCGATAAGTATCCCATATTTCTCCTTTTTCAAACTGTTCAAAACGGATTTTTTCCGGACTGCGACGTAAAAACTGAGGAGCCTGATATTTCTCCATAGGATGACGACTGTCTATAATTTCATAAACAAACTCACCCAATTCCCACTTTGCATCATCTGTCAGCAAGGAACAATTAAGTTCTTTGTCGAATAAATGTTTAATTGTTCCACGCTGCAAATTAAAATCAACCGCATACCAATCATTTTCTATATGTGTATCGGCTAATTGTATTGTCCGTTCAATTACAGGACGAGGAGCATCTTTTACTTTAAATTCTTATCTTATTGACAGATTGATTTGAAAGACAAACGCTTATAGAAGTTTTAAAAAGTTTCGGGTAACGATTTGGAGATTGTGCTAATTTCAGTATTTTACAGCCTCTAACTTATGGAACAACCCTCTTTTGGATACAAAGATAGAAAAACTTCGGGTAATAACAAAGCCCGGGCTTGAGAAAGTCTGGGCTTTGCGCATAAAAAAAGGCTGTGTCAGCGTTTTGACACAACCTCATGGGTAAACAAATTAGCGGGTTTTATTCGTACAGCCGGAAATATCCCATTCCACGGCTGTGGTATGAATCCGCTATGGGGCATATTGTTTGGGCAGTATATGATATTTGTATAATAAATGATTGTCGTCAGATTATAATTTGCAATATCCACATTAGGAGGTCATTCCGGGATACCTCCTGCCAGACCGTAAAAAGCGCTTCCTGCCTCTCGTTCCGTTCCGGCAACTTTAGATGATGCCATTTGAGAGTTTCCACGGAAATGCTCATTCCTTCCGGTTAAAATAATTATACGGAGCTGTTGCTTTTCCGTATCCGTACCGTGAAGGCACAGAGGCGGGCAATGGTTTCACGGTGGGTGACAAGAATAAGCGTCTTGTTACGCACCTGCCCTGAGAGGCGTTCCAGCAACAAGCGTTCCGTTTCTCCGTCCAGCGAAGAGGTCGGTTCATCCATCAACAGGATACTGCCGGGACGAAGCAAGCCGCGGGCAATGGCTATGCGTTGTGCCTGTCCTTCACTTAGGCCGGTTCCCTGTTCCCCGCAAAAGGTGTCCATTCCATCCGGCAAGGATTCTACGAAATCGGCGGCGGCTGCATGAAGGGCCGAACGCATTTCTGCATCCGTAGCCCCGGGGTTTCCCATCAGGAGGTTGTCGCGTATGGTGCCGCTGACAAGTGTATTGCCTTGGGGTACGTAAGAAAGGTTGCACCGGGTGAGCGGAGAAGAGACCACCTCTTTTTCCGCATTATAGAGTTTTACCCTGCCGCTGTCCGGCAACAGCAGGGCGAGAACCAGCCGTATGAGGGTACTCTTACCGGCCCCCGTTTCACCCACAACGGCTGTCAGGCTGCCCGGAATGAAATCATGGCTGAAATCATCCAGCACCTTACGCCTGCTTCCGGGATAGGCAAACGTCAGGTGCGTGATGCGGACTCCCGATACACCGTTCAGGCGGACGGGATTCCCCTGTAATTCCGGAGGTGTGGCGGAAAGCTCCGCCAACCGTTCCGCCGAAGTAGCAGCCTGAATGAATGCCGGAATCTGCCGGCTAAGGTTTACCACGGGATTCTGTATCTGCGAGACCAGCTGCAAGAAAGCAGTCATGGCCCCGAAAGTGACTGTCCCGTCATACAATCCGTACACTCCCCACAAGAAAACGGTGGCATAGCCTGTGGCGAACCCGGCCTGTACCATCCCACGCGAAAAGGCCGAATAGTTGGCACGCCGCATGGCTTCATGCTGCAAGCCCGATTGCAACGAGAAGAGTCGCCCGACAGCCTGTGGCGTATATTCCAGTGTACTTATCAACGTACGGTTTTGCAGGTTTTCCTGCAAATGGCTTTGTATGCGGCTGTCCGCCGTGCGAATATTGCGGGAGAGTAACCGCATCTTCCGTACATATCCCTTGCTGACAAGCAGGGCCACCGGCATGATAAAAACAATGATACCGGCCAGACGGGCGTCCATTTCCGAAAAAAGCCAAAGTGCGCCGGTCAACTGTGCCATCATGACCATGACGGCAGGGATACTCCGGCAAAATAGGCTTGTAACGGTACTTGTATCCTCGGCCATACGGTTGATAATGTCCCCTGTATGCAGGGCTTCACGTCCCGTCCAGCAGCTTCCCATCAGCCGTTCAAAAAGACGGTATCGCAGAGCATTACGCAAGCGGACCTCCGTCAGGCTACCCAGCCAACCGCCAGTCACGGACAACAATAGCCGGACTGCCAGGCATCCCACTATCAGCATGACCAGAGTACGCATGTTGCCATCCGAATGCCGGGTCGCCACATCAATCAGGCTTTTGCATACCCATATCGAAAAAAGGGATACACCGGCATGAAGCAATCCTATCACACCACGTAGCAGGATAGGAGAACGGTAGTTCACGGAGGCATTCCATAACCACTTGATGCAATCCCATATCCGCATATTTACCTTGTTATCCATCATCGTTCCGTTTTTCCGTTCCATCGTTCCCAACGGTGCCATATGGCTAGAATATACCGACGAAGGGGTAATAATTTCTTCCAAAACCGGACGTTCCTCTGTTCTTTTAAGGAATGGCAGGAAATGAACCGTCCGTTGCGTATGATTTTCTGCACGACGCCACACACATCCTCCGGGTGACATCGTTCTCGGCCACGCACATTTCCGTCACCCATTAGGACTATTTCATCCTTATTCATGTAATAAATGCGGTGCAGCACATAACGTTTCCCCTCCAAATGTGCCAGCACGATATCCCCCTCCTGTATGCATACGACCTTCTGCAACACCACGCAATCGCGTCCTCCGACAATAAAGGGGAACATACTGTTTCCTTTTGCGCGCAGTGTCACCGTATGCCCCTTGGAAAGCATGGACACCACATCATCAAACAATATATTGTTCGGTATAATCATTTTTTATAAATCATTAATGTCCTGTCCATTCATAAAACTTTCTATCCTGCCTTATGCAAACGTTTATGGTGTCAAAGACGATATATGGTAAAATGATGCCGACCAGTCACAGGCGGGCATCATTCTGCGGATGTATTACCCTCCAGTAAAAAAAGTCCGCTCTTTTCTAACATTTAGGGATGTTAGAGGGCTATTATGGTGAGATGAAATAGGATTATGATTCTTTTTCAGAGGGGATAGCCTGTGCCCTTTCCACAAAAGCACATAGGACCAAAGGTTTATTTTATGCCTGGCTATTCTTCCGGCCAGGGGCAGAAGTATGTTTTTAGTATTTGCAAACAAGTCACAATAGTAAAAATTCCTGTTTACCGAATACCCAGATTCTTTTTTACGGCCCCGTAGGGTGCGTCTTTCAGTATGACCGTTTTATGTTTGTCCAACAGGTACAGTGACGGCATGGCCCTCAGGTCATAAAGTGCATTTTCTGTCACCGTTTGTCGGTCATTGCCTATCAACCACTCCCCAGGCATATCGGCCAAGGAATTTCTCCATATGTCTTCGTCTCCTTCTGTATAGACAACCAGCACAGTCAGCTCTCCGGCGGCCACCTTTCTGGACAGTTTTCTGTCCGCTGCCATTTCTTTCAGTGTCTTGTGGCAGTTCGGACAATCGGGGTCATAGAAAACCAGCAGGAGAAATTCTCCTTTCACGTATGTCTTGTCCAAGGTGGCACGTGAACCGTCCGGTAGATAATAAACAAAGTTCTCGGCTTTCGCACCGGGGAGGTTACGTTCCAGTAATTTCAACTGGAATTCCAAAGAACTTTTCCTGGCTTCATCCAGCACCCTGCTGTCCAACATCCTTTGCAGATAAATGGAATAAAGAGGTTCGTTATAAAAAGGGGAATCCGGATGATACAGGTATTTTTCCATCCAGTTCATGAATTTACTGCGGGCGTATCCATGCTGCTCCATCTTCGTGCAGAAGTGGTCTATGCTTTCTGTTTTCCAGTTATCCGGTATGTTTTCCTGCGCCAGCAATGCCAGATAGTTGGCTACTCCCTGTTCCGATACTTCTTTGTCGTTTATCAGCAGAGAGTCGGAAAAGTCGAACCTGTTCCAATAATGCGTAAGCACATATTTGTTCCGTTCATCAGTCTGCTCCAGTACAGCAGGAATTTCCGGATATGGAAAAGTCGGCGTAACAGCTGCTTCCTGCTTTTGAGGCTCTTCTTTTTTCTGTCGGTCTGCAGGAGCCAGGCAAGAAGTCAGCAACAAACATGCAGCCGGAAACAATAATCTTTTCATTTTCATACTTATTTCTGCTATAAAAAACATCGTTCAGGCTACAAGGAAGCATCCCCTGAAGAGTCAATTGCTTCACACGGTAGCCTGAACGATAAGAAAAAAAGAGGCATCAGAAGAAGTAGCTTACACCTAAGGTAACGGTCATCATACCTTCGCCGCGTCCGCCTTTTTCACCATCCATGCCGTCTTTCATCAATACGCCACGCACATCGAGATTCAGGTCCAGCCGGTTGTTCAGGTTATAGGAAGTCAGCAGGCCGAAGTTGCCGGAAACCCCATTGGCTTTAGGGCTTTCGCCCACATGCACCCAGCCGATGCCCACATAGGGGCTGGCGCTCCAGTCGCTCTCCCGTTTGCCGATGAGCTGTACCAGATTGAACATCACATCCGCATGGATATTGCTGATATTGAATTTCTGTTTCTCCAGCCAGTGGGGAGCGCCGCCTCCCTGTACCGGTGCGCCGGTGCCGTGGGCGGAATCCTCATATTTGTCTCCCGGATGTTTGGTAGCCCCTCGCTGCTGTAGTCCGCTGTACATCAGCCGTACTCCAATCCCCTTAGTGAACCATTTGCCCACGGCGATGTCCAATGCCGGAGCCAAGCGGTCGCCAAAGTCGCATTGGCGGTCGTGATCGCCGAAATAAACCTGACCGCCTGCTCCCACACTGATGAACCAGTTGTGCCAAAAGGTGTTGGTCTCCACCTTGTATTTATTGTCGCTGTACTCCACCACTTCCTCTGTGTCGGCGGAGGTTTGTGCCGGCAGCGGGGAGATTCCCGCCGCCAGGACCATCGATAAGATTAACTTCTTCATTGTCTTATGCTTGAATAATTGTTATTTTACGTAGTCGCGGACGCAACGGATCTTGAAGTTTTGAAAATCTGTCATGGCTGTATTTGCGGTTGAAACCAACCAAGAGGTTGACAAGAATTGCTTGTTACCGGAATCCAATTGTAAGTAATAGAGAGCCTTACCTTGCGTCCTCTGATAGGTAGTTCTTGCCACCGTATAGTTGCTCAAGTTGGAATTCGATTCGAATGTGGCGTCACCGTCCTTAAAATGCCTGAACATCAGTGTCAGCTCCCTCTGGTTCGGGATGCGCCACTGTCCCTGGTCACTTCCGTTGGCATCCTCCGAATAGTACTCCGCGCAATAATTGTTATTAATTATATCCAAATACGTAAATGAGTTTTGTCTGTCAACGGTGAGGTCTGTTTCTGCTATCTGGAAAGCTTCCGGCAGCTTGTTCTGCGTACCCCACAAGTCGTGGTTGGTGTATTCTCCCACTTGCGAACCGGCTGTACGTGTCGTTCCCCCTGCCAGATGTTCCAAGCTGATGACTCTGGTCGTCGCGTCATACTTGGATATGGAGGCCGTCTGCTCATTATTTACCTTTCCCCAATCGCCGAACATACGGATGCAACGGACATTGGAAGAGGACTCACCGGCTTTATAATTACCGAAGGCAGTTCCTTCCAAAGCCCACCATACGCGGTAGCGGCCGTTGGTGCTGGAGAAATATTTTTCATAATGCAGGCGCGCCTCTTCGGGCAGAAGTTCCGCGGCTCCCCAAATGGAGGTACACTCCTGAATGGCCGGCAGGAACCATTTCATCTCATGTATGTTGATAATTCCGTCACCGTTCTCGTCGCGGTTGCGGGAGTAGCACTGGTACAATCCATACACATAGGTACTTTGCATCGCGTTTAAATACTCATGTGTATGATTCTCACCTTCATGACTGTTGTCGAAATTTTTGAAATGCCCGTTTTTCTGAACATTCACGTATGTGTTCCACGTGAATTTTTCGTTGTTCTGTTCAGTGGCGTCATAACCGTCCAACTGTTCCCAAAGGTTTCGCCATCCCCAGTTAAGGCGGGGATCATTGTCAACAGAAGGCTCACTGTCTTGTGCTGTGAGATTGGCGGGACCCGTCTCCTCCACCGTCTCCACTCCGAAGAGGAATATGTTGGAGGCCTCCAAGGTAGCTGCCTCCGCAAGATTGAACGGCGACTTGATGGAACGCTGCGTGAGCGAGAAGACGGGCGATTCGGTGTACGAACTGTACCTGTCGGGGCTGATGTTTGTGATGGACGACAATGCCATTCTTCGGTTGGCGGCGTTGATGAACTTGCTATAGTTCGTCTCGTTGTCGTAATAGTATTCGTCCACGTAAGCCGTCACGTAATAATATTGCGTTCCGTTTTCCGATCCGGTGAGGAAGAAGCGGTCGCGATATCCACTATTCTCCGCTTTCAGCAAGGCGAGGAACCCGTTCACATCTATCAGTTCCACTCCCGTATCCGTAAACGTGTCTTCTCCCGCCTTGAATTTGCTATCGCCGGGATAAGCGTTGAATGTTGAGGTGGAAGCCGGCTTACCGAACTTTACCCAAGCCACATGCTCGTCTGCGACCTTATTATCTATATTATTTTTAATATCGCGCTGTCCGGTGAACATTCCATACGGCGTGTTGACCAGAAGCGTATATTCATCTACATCGGTATTGGCCGGTATCTTCAGCATTACGGTCTCAAAGTGGGCGTCCAAATCGAACACGTTCGCTTGCGAAGCCATGATGCTTCCTTCTACGGCGGGGTTTGTTTCCTGATTGAAGGTTGTCGATTCCGCTTCCACTATGATGCTGTTCACTCCGGTTACGGTCACATCGTATGTGTACTTGGTATTGCGCCTTACAGTATAGTTATCGAGGCCTCCCGACTCCGAGGAGAAGTCTCCCAAGTGGATAGTGTACGTTACGTTGCCGGTCACCTGAGTACTATTGGTTGAACTTCTGACACCGCTGTATGTTCCCCTCACCACGATGTAAGTTCCCTTGTTGGGCGCGTTCGCGAACGTGCGGTCCGTCTCTGAGGCACGCTTTTCACGCATAGCCCAACTATCAGTAGTGGGTATACTATTCTTTGCCGTCTGCACATTCTCCAGCATATAGAACATGATGGAACTGCCGGTTATCTGTATCGGGCTGGTGCTGCTGGCAAATGCCGCTTCATCATCCTTTCCCATATATGGCAGGCTGCCGGGGTTGGTGCCCTTGGTGTCATCTGCCGAACCGTTGTTCAATGTCCATCCGGAGCGTTCCAGCAACGTGGACGAGCGCGAATAGTTGTATATTTCATATTCGGTAGGGGTGAAGTTGGCTCCTTCTCCGTTGTTGAAATTGAACGTGATTTTGGCTGTGAGGCGTTTCAATTGGAAATTTTCCAGCGTGGTACCACCTTCATCGGAAGGCTTCAATGTCACAGACCCATACTCCCCGCTCAGCAGGAGCGCGGTTTCCGTAAGGTCCGTCTGGTTGTTGGTCTTCAACACGCAATAGGCCTTCAGTTCGTCCAGTGTGAGGTCTTTCAAGTCATTCCAAGTCACCGTGCAAAACCCTTTGTCCCAATTGGCCAAAGCAATCAGGTTTGCATAAGTTCCGGAAGTGATTCCTGCCTCTGCCATATCACTCGCAGAGAGTTTGATGGTATAATAGTAATGAGTTGACGTGCTTTGGCCCGTTTTCTCGATCTGGTCTGCCGGTATCTGTATCACCTGCCCTTTGGAGCCTTCGTATCTGTAAAAGATAAGCCCTAATTTTTCCACATTGGTCTCCACTTCATCCGATGCCCTTGTCTTCACTTCGGTAGCCTTGGGCACCGACATCCGGAATGTCAGCGACACAGGTAACCCTTCTTTTACCCTTTCGCCAAATTCGTCATCCTTGCATCCTGCAAATAGCAGGCACACAAGCACGGGGATTATCCCCAACACGATTCTTTTCATTGTTTTCATAATTTAGTCAAATGTAATGTCTATTTTCCCGTCATCCCCACCGATAGATACATACTCTTTCACTTCTATGGGATCTTGCTCAGTAGCCTCTATCGTGCCTGATGGTTCCGACGCGCAGAATCCACCTTCAGTCTCCACTCCCGTCTTCTTGGTTTTGGGAGGTTCATAGTCCTTCATCAGAAGCGTTTTCTGACGTTCGTCCTCAAGGTTCTTTCCATCCGGGAAAGAAACACTTTTCTCTTTTTCGTTTTTTGCCATTTTCTTACTGTTTTGAATTTAACTGTATGTTAATTTACTACTTTTTCTTGCTGCGATTGCCGTAGCCGTAGTGTCCGTAGCCATATCCATAGCCGTAACCGTACCCATAGCCGTGACGGTGGGGATCGGTACCGTTCAGCACAAGTGCTATGTTCTTCAGTTTCTTCTCCTCATAGAGTTTCTCGATGTCAGGCAGCATGCGTCGGTCGAGCCTGCCCGCACGTACCACAAAAACGGTCAGGTCGGCGATACGGTTGGCAATCGTCGCATCGGCAATGATACCTACCGGCACGTTATCAACGATGATGTAGTCATAACGCTGACGCAATTCGTTCACCAGTTCGTCCAGCCGCTCATCCATCAGCAACTCGGCCGGATTGGGGGCGGACACTCCCGAAGCGATAAAGTCGAATCGGTCCGTATGTTGGATGATATCCTCTATAAGGATAGAGCTGTCTGCCAGGTAATTGGTCACACCGGTCTTGAAGTGTCCGAAGTGGCGGCTGAGTGTACCCTTACGAATATCCAAATCTACTATGATGACACGCTTTCTGGCGTACACAAGGCTCATGGCGAGGTTTCGGGAGATAAAGGTCTTTCCGGCTCCCTCATTGAAGGACGTGAAGGTGATTACCTGCATGGTCTTCTCTTTCTTTCCCATGAATGTCATGTTGGTACGCAGGATGCGGAACGCTTCTGATACAATGTCGTCTCCTTGTTCGTTCACTACCGTTACTTCCCGATTCCCTTTTGGTGCTTTGGTTACCTCCCGGTTGAACGGTATCTCTCCCAAATAGGGCACACTGATTACCCCCTCGATGTCCTTGCGTCCATGCACCCGTGTATCCATAAAGAGGATTAGCAGGAAGACTGTTCCGGGACAGGCTATGCCCAGTAGCACACCCAGCAGAAGAATCCGGTTCCTTCGGGGAGAAATCGGTGCATTGCTTCCCTCTGCGCTGTCTATCACACGGGCATTATTATCTGCCATTGCCTGCGACAGGGCATTCTCTTCACGACGGTTCAGCAGGAAGAGGTACAGTGCCTCCTTGATTTTTTGCTGCCGTTCAATGGAGAGTATCTCACGCTCTTTCGTAGGAATGGAAGCTACACGGCTCTGCGCCTGTATCTCCCGGCTCTGTGCGTCATGGCGTTTCACATCAAGGCTCACAATCATGTTATCCACCGCACGGATGATGCTTTGCTTCATGGAGCGCAGCGAATTGTTCAGCTCTTCCACCACCGGATTCCGGTCGCTACTGTCGTCCGTCAGTTTGTCACGGCGCAGCTTCAATGCGTTGTACTGGCTGATAGAACTTTCGATATTCATGTCACTGATACCGGTGTTCGAAGGTATCAGGTCCACTTCCTTGTTGGGGTCTGTCAGATAGTCCTTGATGTATCGGGCAAGGCGGAGCTGTGTCTCCAGCTCCAATGCATCGGCATTGTACTTCTGCGATTCGCTCATATACATGCTGGCCGACGAAGAGACGCTCACCATGCGGTTCTCGCGTTTGAAGCTCTCCAGGTCGCTCTCCACATCGCCCAGTTCCCGTCCGATGATAATCAGGCGTTCGTTGATGAAGTCGGCCGTATTCACCGCCACCTGGTTCTTGTCCTTTATGGCTTCCTCATTGTACACGGTTATCAGCATGTTAAGCATGTCCTCGGCACGTACCGGAGAATTGTCCTTCAGCGAAAGTTTCAGGATGGAAGATTCATCCTCTTCCTGCCTGATGCCCAGTGCGCCCTGATAAGATGCGGCTACGGCATCCAATGCCATTTTCCGCACCTCTATCGGCTGCCCCATCCACGATTGGCTGTAGAAATGGGTCGGTGTCACTACCACACGTCCCTCCGCTAAGGGAATGGTATCATGGATAGATACCGTAAGGGGCTTGTTCTCTTCTTCGCCGTTGAAATGCGATAGCACAACGTGTTCTTTATCTTTCGGCGTCACGGTAAACGACACCTCACGGTTAGGTAGCACATCGAAGAAACTGACGGTCACTGGCGACTTGGTGTAGAGTTCATTGTACCGCAAACCGTCTTTCACTTGATAGCTTACATCGGCGTGTACCCGTTTCACCACCTCACGCATCAGTTTCTTCGAGCGGAATTGAAGGATTTCATTTGCTACATTGACTTTATTGATGAAATTGTCATAGCGGTCAAGCCCAGCCGTAGTCGTTTTATTGGAAGGGTCCTTGATGATAACAGTGGCCGACCGGAAATAAACCAGCGGAGAGCTGGCATACCATACATAAGCCAATCCCCCGAACACCAGCACGGACAGCACGAACCACTTCCACTTGGAAGCAAGGTAGAGCAACAAGTCCACCACATTAAGTCCCTGCTCGTTCTTGCCGGTTGATAGATTTTTTGTTTGCATACGATTTATCTTATAAGAATGTTTTCTTTTTATTTAAGCACCCAGAAGATAGAAGTCACAAGACTTGCGATAGAGACAAAGAAAGAGGCATACTGCCACCCCCTGTCTTCTTTGTCTTTCTTCTTATACTTAGGCTCCACATACACAATATCGTTTTGCTGGAGATAATAGGCCGGGGATTCGAATATCTCCATATCGCGCAAATCGTGGGTGTACATCCTGCGTTCGCCGTTCTGCTCACGGATGACGGTCACACGGTCAATCCTCGCTTTGGGGGTCAGGTCGCCGGCTTTGGCTATAGCGTCGATCAGCGTGATGCGGTCTCCTTCCACACTGAACGTACCGGTACGTTCAACGGCTCCTAATATCGTGTACTTGAAATTCAGAAATTCAATTGTCACCAATGGGTCCTTGATATAATTGCCTTCTTGAATTTGTTTCTTTATCAGTTCTGTAACCTGACTCACCGTCATTCCTTCCACATAGAGCTTGCCTAATATGGGAAAGTCTATTTGACCGTTCACATCTACACGATACCCTTTCTCGCGTACATTGGTTGTCCCGCCCGTCGCATCTACATTTCCTGCGGCATCCAACCGGAAAACACCTCCTTGCATATTGAAAGGAATAGCCAGTTCCGGGTTTTTACTGCTCACGGTAATCCCCAGACGGTCATCTCTGTGGATTACTGCCTCATGTTTAAGTGTTGTGGGATAATCAAGGCCGGGTCTCATGTCCTGCAAATAGACGAAATTCTTGCGTGAGGCACAAGAGGCCACCAACAGCGCAACCGCCATCCAACTGATAAAAATCAATCCTTTTTTCATAATGATATGTTCTATTTTTTAGTTCCTGAATTTATGTGCATGATTCCCTGCCTTCATCATGCGGCAAGAAATCCTGTATGTTATATTCTCTTTTTCAACTTTCAATTCCCGATTTACATAGCTGTGCAGCCTCCCGGTTGGGCAGGCACTCCAATACTCCCACCGGCACACGGCCGGTCAATGCTATCAATGTGTCACACAGTTTTTTATGCAACGATTCGGCCTGGGGGAATACTGCACATCCCGGCAGTACGGTGATAAAAGCATCCACCTCTTCCTGCCGTATGAAACGGTTGTGGGGAGCCTGGACAAGACGTACGATACCTCTTACCGGGAATCGCTGATTGCGGTAGCAGGCTGTCTTGCCGCTCCACGGCGTGCCATAGACCATGACACCCTCTTCTTCAATGCGGACTACAGGGTTGTCGTCGTTCAGCAGTTCGCAACCGGGAAATAGCCCAATCCATAAAGAGGCGTGCGTGCTTTTCCCTGTTCCGCTATTTCCCATAAAGAGGTAGCCTTTTCCGTCCAAGGCCACTACGGAGGCATGAAGGGCGATTCCGTTTCTATATAGAATTGCTTGCGAATACACCAGACGGAGTAAAAGGCTGAGTATCTCGCCTGCATGCCGTTCATTCCAATGTATCACGGCAGTCACAAGGGTAAAGGGCGGATTGGCTCGTAAGCCATGTGTCACTTCACTCTTTCCGCATTGGCACTCTATCTGAAATCCATGGGTGGTTTGAACGATGCGTGTGCATCCCCATTCGTTTTTTGCTTCTTCCAACACGGTGACAACTTCCGCCGCTTGAAAGAAACAGGTTAGGGCGATGAACTTGAATAGCACTTCCTCTTCTCCCGGTCTTTCACATCGGAACGGGCGGAACGAAGGCAACAGTAAATCAATATCTTGTTCCGGAGGCACACAGAGGCAGAATGTTTGCCCTGCTACCCGATAATAATATTCTTTCAACATATATCTTTCTGACGATTTCAAAGAAGATAGTCTCCGACAATACCCACCTTACTTAATTTTTTTCCTATCTTCTTTTTTAAAGAAAATTAAAACAGCTTTTTATTGGTCGATTGTCCGGCCAGCAAAGAGGTAAAAGTCCAAAGGGCCTCTTTAGGAGCGTAGGCTAAGGAAAAGCGTGCATGGCGCAGAAAAGAATAAGAAGTATGCGCTTTACGTTTCCAAAAGGGCTGTGAGGCATGGCTTCGCCCGATAAGGTGCTGCCCGAAATTGCCGCCTTGCAGTACCATTTCCTGTAGTGCCCGAACGCACAAAGGCTTTTCTTGATAAGGCAGGCGTGTTGCGTCCAATCCGATGTGTTCGGTAAGGAAGCTGTGCAACAGACGACTCCAGCGCAGAATACCCGTTTTACGGTATAGTGTTTTCAGTTCACTCCCGGTTATTACATCGGATAAGCAATGATAAGCACGTGCCATGTCACAGAACTGCCGCAAACCGATACCCCAACCGAAAGAATGTTTCATAATGTGGGTGTTCAGCAGCAGCAAATTCAACATTGGAGAAGGTACACGGATTTCAAAGTCATGCCCGGACGCTATGCAGGCGGTCCTATACCCTTGTGAAACCTCCAGTTTTTTCAGATACGGCTGCACAAAGGGATTGGCAATATCCAGCAGGCGGGGATGATGTTCCACCTCAATGCCTTTCCACACATAGCAACGGCTCCCGTCTGCCTCCTGTCTCATCGCTTTTCCCAGCCTTTTAATCAATTCAAAGGCGCAATCACCTTCTTGTGCTGTCTGAAAGTAGAAGTCGATGTCTCCGCATTCCCTTACAAGTGGATTTTCGTACAAGAGTGCGATTCCCTGCCCTTTTTGCAAGACAGGATTCAACCCGTTTTCCCGGAACAAACGGTATAGTTCCTCCAATGTCCGGTTCATCCGTCTGTTCTTTCGCTCGATGCTGTCGGTCTCTGCGACCCAACGGAACAACAGTTTTTCCGGAGGAAGCAATCGTTCGGGCAGTTTGCATATCCCTTGATATACAATACCTGTCACGGTCTGTTGTCGTGCCAACCGATACACGTATTCCCAGCTGTTAGCGGACAACGGGAAAAGAGACAGATTTTCTGGCTCTTTTTCCCATAATCCGGCTTTCAATAAAATAAATAGAACAGTAATTTCCTTATTGGTAGGTTTCTTCACGTTTCTTCCTGCTCAAAAAATGTAAGTCAGTCTTACGGTATCAGGCTATTTTATCAGTCCGAACTCTTTCCACTGCTTCAGTTGTCGGGCGGTGTCGTTCAGCGTGATCTCTGTGCTGACCCTATATCTCTCAGCCAGCCATTCGGCAAGTTCCGGCAAAGAGAATGCCCCCTCATGAATACGTTGCCACAGTGCGGCGGCACTATGATTCAGACTGAACACATTGGTCATATTGACATGGTCCGCACAGGTTTCCACAATCATGTAACGACTGCCCACTCTACGGAGTAGCAAATCTTTTTGAGGTTGTATGATGCCTTCCACCATAATCTTATTAGTTTGTTTCATAAGCAATGGCATACTTAAAATTTCTTCCCGGTCAGAATGTGGAATACGGTCAGAAAAACAATTTGGGTATCCAACCATAGCGAACGGTTGTTGAGGTAATCCAAGTCCATCCGAAGCCTTTCCAGCATTTTTTCCATTGTGTCGGTATATCCGTTATAGAGAGTGGCGGCAGAGAACAATCCCGGACGTAATTGATACAACAACACGTAATCGGGATTGATAGACTTGATTTTTTCCACAAAGAACTCTCGCTCCGGGCGTGGGCCTACAAAACTCATCTCTCCTTTAAGCACATTCCACAATTGTGGCAACTCATCCAAATGGTGTTCACGAAGGAACTTGCCGATACGTGTCAGCCGCTTGTCACCTTTCTGGCAAAGTACAGGTTTACCGTCCGCTTCGGCTTGCATACTCATGGAGCGGAACTTATAGAGTGTAAACAGTTTGCCGTGATGCCCCACACGTTCCTGTTTGAATATGGCGGTTCCACCGTCTTCCCACTTGATTAGAAGATAAATCACCACAAATACGGGTGAGAGTACAAGAATCCCCAACAAACTTCCTGCCATATCGAAACTGCGCTTCATGACACAGGCTGAAGGCGACATGGATTTACCGGATTTCACTCTACGCATACTCGCTTCTTCTGTCATTACTTTAATACTTTTTCCCATCACATATCCTTTCATAAATATCCACACATGATTCAATCATTTTATCTCTCGTGAAAATGTCGTGATAGCGTTGTGCCGCACGTTGGGAATATCCGTTATAGGTTACTTGGTCATTCAAAATGGCTTGAATGGCCAATGCCAATTCTTTGGCATTTTCGGGTACTACGTTCAAGCCCGACACACCGTGGGCATTCACCCATGCCACACCCGATTGGGGAATAGTAGTGGCCACTATCGGCTTTCCGCAAGACATCGCTTCGATTTGCACGATACCGAAAGCCTCCGTTTTCTGTACGCTGCTCAAGCAGAACAGCTCACAAGCTCCGTAATAGGCAGGTAAATCCTCGTCGCTGACCCTACCGAGCAGCACCACTTTCCCTTCCAATCCCAGCATCTTGATTTTTTCGTCCAGTTCCGCTTTCAACGGCCCCGTTCCACCTATCAGCAATACATAATCATCATCCAGAAATCGGGCTGCTTCAATCAGGTATTCATATCCTTTGTAGGCAACCAGTCTTCCTAAAGAGAAAACAATCTTCTTGCAGGGGTATTTCTCCCGAATGGCGGCAACTCTTTCAGCCTGCGGACGCATCGGCTCTACTCCGATAGGCAGGCAGCGGGTCTTTCCTTGCACCGATTGCAGGCAAGGAGACTCTGCCAGATAGACGGGAGAGGTGCCGAGTATCAGGTCGGCCCGTTTCAGCAACCATTCCTGTAACGGTTGATAGAATTTCAGCAACACTTTTTGCTTCTGTATGTCACTGTGCCAGTGGAGCACCACCTTCCCTTTATAACCGGAAAGGAACAAGGCAATACAAGCCATTGGGTCAGGATGATGCACATGGATGATGTCATAGTTCCGGCACTCCTTTTTCAAGGTGTGAATCATGGAAGGAGAAATCATTGTAGCAGCAACTTTCCACAGTGTCCGGCAACAAATCAGTCGGGCGTTTCCACCAAGATGAATGGTACGGCTTCCTTTTTCACCGTCGGCACACATCATGTCGCACGTTACTTTGTGGGGGTATTGTTCGGCAAAACCGGTGGCCAGGTCATACATGACTTTCTCTACCCCTCCTTTAATAGGATAGAATTTGCCCAATTGCAATACCCTTAATCTTTTTTCTTTCATTATTATGTCTGTTCATTTGCTATTCCATGGAATCTTCGCCACTACACCGTGAAGTACCCATGGAAAACATTATCTAGTGTTTGTCCGTTGAATCAGTTGGTCGTATAATGCGAGGTAGTCGGCATACCGTTCCTCTTTGCGGAAGTGAGCCAAAGCATAATTGCGGCACGGTTGGGCATAATAGCCTTTTCCTCTGCTTTCTATCGTGCGTACAGCTTCCAGCACCCCGTTCATGTCTCCCTGTTCCACCACCATTCCGGTAGAAGGGGTAATTGTCTCTATGCTTCCTCCTGTGCGGTAAGTCACCACCGGAGTTCCGCAGGCAATGGCTTCCATGTTCACGGTAGGATAATTATCCTGCCAGGTAGGATTGACAAAGACATCTGCTGCCGAGTATAATTGGGCCAGCTGCTCTATATTCCCGGTTCGGGCGATTCCTATTATATTTTTGGGCAGCAGCCTCTGTTCTTTCGGTTTCACACCCACCAGCACGATGACCTCATCTTCCCGGAGCATTGCGGCAAGCCGGATGAAATCTTCCAGTCCTTTTTCTTTGCTCCAGATACTTGCCACGCCCAGAATGATATGCTTTCCCTGCAGCTGATAACGCAGTTTTATCTCTTCAGCATTGAACAATTTGAATGTTTCAGTGTTTATACCATTGTGTATGATGTGATACTCATAGTCATGAAGAAAAGAGTGTGCCATTTCTTCCCGGATCCATTGGGAAACGGGGACGATGGTCAGCAAATCTCGGGGTACGGAAGTGAACGCCTCCTTTTTGTCGGCATAGTTCTGTTGCGAACGGTCGAGCCACAAGCTTGCCGGAAATTCCCTCTTTTGCGGGCAATGGCGGCAACCGCTTTGCCATTTCTGGCAGCCGGCATAAGAATAAGAGTAACAGTGTCCGGTGTAGAGCCAACAGTCATGCACAGTCCAGACAATAGGGATATGGCATTGCGACAGATAGGCAAACAACAGCCGATAGTTAAGGAAATAGCCATGTATATTATGTATATGTATAATGTCCGGTTGCAATTCTTCCATCTGGCGGATAAACTTCCGTGTAGCGGTACCTGAAGCCAATCCGTGCCTGTCGAACAGACGGGTTGCGACACCATGCTTAAGGACACTCCACCTGTTGCCGACCGGGAGAAGCCGTGATTTGCACTCCTTGATGCCGTCACGCCCGTAACTGTAAGCAATGTAGCTCTCCCAACCGTTTTGCATGGCAAGTTCGCCTATTTCTTGCATAATACGTCCGGTCGAAGTGTTTACCCGCAGGACAGGATTGATTTGCAACAGCCGTTTCATGGTTTTGCCAGATTAGAAAACAGTTCAATCCACTTGGCCATGACAGCCTCTTCCGAGTAAGTCTCAACCACTTTCCGAGCATTTTGCGAAAGCATTTTCCGGTAGTCCTCATCCCCCATCAGCCTGGTCATTGCATGAGCCAGCCCCTCTATATCGCCATTGGAGACTATCAGCCCGTTCACCCCATTATCAATGATATCGCGCGGCCCGCATTTGTAATCGAACGACACAACCGGCAAGCCGCAAGCCATCGCTTCAATCATCACCATTGGAAAACCTTCATAATTGGAACTCATCACAAGCAAGGAACTGTTGGCATACTCCTTGCCGATTTGCGAGGTAGGAGGGTGGATATGGGCGCTTTGGCCTAATCCGGCTTTATCTATCATCTTTTGCAGCATTTCCCGCCATTCACCTTGTCCGAAAATATCCAGTTGCCAACTTCGGCATTTCCTGTCTTTCTGTACGATTTCCCATGCTTTTATCAGGCGGTCAAACCCTTTTTGGTAATCCAGTCGTCCGACAGCAATCACACGCTGTTGTGTGGCATCGGAACGGCAGTCACCAAGTCGTAAGGCAGCATTGGGTATCACCACCAAGTTCGGCAGTATGCCCCAATAGCCGCAATCTTCCTGAGTCAGCACCACGAATTTATCAAATCGACGTGCAATCTTCTCATCCTGCCGAGTACGCCACCAGTCTACAATGCCCAACAAGCCTTTTCTATTGTAATGGAGGCGAAAGAATTTATTAAAATGAAGTTCCAATACTTTTTTGCTTCCATCCTTTATTTGTGGAATGAAGGATGATTCTGATGGGTAAAGGGAGATGACGATGTCAGCATGTTCATTCAGAAGCAGTTCCGTGAGTCTTTGTTTGTGCAATTTGCGGCGATGCAAATATCCCCAAATCTTTTTTAGAGGTGAAAGAACATTGTCATCGGAATAATTTATACCCAAATCTATTATACATACATCCTCAGGAAAAGGATAAAAAGTTGCTTTCTGTTTCTGGTCAGTAGTAACAACCTTTATGTCCCAATCGGTATGTGCTTTAAGCCATATTACTTTGTTGAGTAGAACACGCTCCATACCTCCCGGATTATAAAGAGAACAATGACAGTAGATAAGTTTCATCTATGCTACTAATATTGATTTATTCATTTCTTATGTTTATGCATTCATCCTTTAAGAACGATACACATAAAAAAGGAGCGAAAACAACAAATAAATCGGTAGATACCTTCAACCACTGGATAAAATTAACAGCAAGCATAAAAAAGAACATCCATTTGAATGCTGGAAATTTACGGCATAATACACTATATACTTGTATAAAGAAAAAGCTGAATGTGACAAGGCCTATAATTCCAAAATAGAAGATATAACGTAGATAACCAATGTCTGTACCCATATAGTAACCGTGAAATTTGCCGACAAAATAGGGATCGTAAGTATCAAGAGACTTATCTGATGGGTTATTCAAATAACCGTCACCAATAAACCACGTCTTAAGATTATCCGGCCATACAACCATATTTTTCAAGATATTATTTGAATGTATTTGCCACTCACCTTTTTCTACAAGAGAGAAGAAACCCTCGAATCCGAATCGAAAATTAGACCGAAAAGATGGGTTTATGGCATATAGATAGGTGCATATTACTATAATACCAATGATCATAGCAGATAATTTTTTCATTAATTTTGTATCAATTCTTTTGGTAAAAATTGAACATATAATTAATATCAATGCAATGATTGAACCTATAATAGTTGAGCGTGATATCATATTTCCAATAATACTTATAAAACATATTGATACAAGATAAAAATAATCAGTCCAACTTGTTTTTTTCTCTTTTTTGCTAATCAATAAAAAGGTAGCCATGCTGATTATAGCCGCAAAACGGAATCCAGCCACATCAAGCGAACAGCCGATACCATGAAGGCGGTTTTTATCTGTATTTCCCATATATCCCTCGCCTGCAAATGTGGAAGCGTGCCATTCTGTTGCTACTACATTATTGTCGAAAATCAAGGCCAAAGTACATTGCATCACACATACAGCAAGCAAATAATTGACCACAAGAGGTATTGATACTTCTCCATGAACATGTTTAATAAATATTATTACTGAATACGCACCACTAAGCCATACCCATGTTGATATAAAATAGGTAACAAAAGTATCATCAGGAGTATTATTTATTGTAATAGAAGCATACGAAATTAACGATACACCTAAAGCCCAAGCTGTTAATTTTGTAAAACCAAAATCAATTTCTGCATTACTATTCTTTGCCAAATTAATACCAAATATAACAAGTCCAAAAGCTGCTAATATCATTTTGGAGTTAGTCATAGGAAGCACCTCCAGAACAAAAGGAAAAAAGTAACAACTCGTAAGAACTACGGTTGTTAATATCAATAACAATTTAGAAATATTCATTTATAAATAATGCCATAAATGAACTTAAACCTCAAATCCGCAGTTAAATTTTCAACAACTCTC